>Ga0256410_1000047_pt1 | contig 261179 bp, 214 predicted proteins | sample PhyWR1_FD_185983 | JGI IMG/M metagenome (GOLD analysis project Ga0256410, IMG submission 185983) | Leaf surface microbial communities from wheat plants in UC Gill Tract Community Farm, Albany, California, United States - DLSL W.R1 | ecosystem: Host-associated > Plants > Phyllosphere >...
TGTTGCCTGTCTGATGTTTAAATACTACCTTAGCCATTGTTGGTTTTTTGTTGCAACTCTAAGATACCTATTTTAGAGAAAAAAACACAACAAAAAAGGGTGTCTCGACTTTTCGGACACCCTCTTTTTATTTCAATAAACTTTAGAACCGTTCTAAATTGTTGCTTTTTCTTGTCAAAATGGTATCATATTTAATAGCAAATAGTAGATTTGCCTAATTAAAATTAAATTACAAGGATAATGAGTAAATCAAAGCCAGTTTTCAGTTCTTCGATTGGGAAGAAGCTAATCATGAGCTTAACAGGAATCTTCCTATGTTTATTCCTAGTTGTTCACTTGGTTGGTAACTTGCAATTATTTAAAGATGATGCGGGTCTAGCGTTCAACAAGTACGCCTATTTTATGACTCACTTTACACCAATCAAAGTTGTTTCTTACTTATTGTATGCTTCGGTAATTGTTCACGTCATCTATGCTATCACATTGTCGATGAAAAACAAGGCCGCCCGTCCTATTGGTTATGCCAAATATGATGGTCAAGCAAACAGCAAGTGGAATTCACGCAACATGGGTATCTTAGGTACTGTCATTTTAGTATTCTTAGCGACACACATGTCTAATTTTTGGTGGAAGTTTCACAATGATGAAGTGCCGTACATCGAATACCGTACTGATTTGGCAACAGGGCAAACCACAGCGAGAGAACTTCAAGCATCTGAATTTCATGACTACCAAGAAACGGTAGAAAACAATGTTCAAATCGTAAAAGCAAGAGATTTGTACAAGCAAGTTGACTTTGCTTTCAAAAATGTTGCATTGGTAGCTTTGTATGTTATTGCGATGGCAGCTTTGGCGTTCCACTTAATTCACGGTTTCCAATCTGCATTCCAAACTTTAGGTTTTAACCACAGAAGATATATTGGAATTGTCAGAGCAATCGGTGTTTGGGTATTTGGGGTATTAATTCCAATTGGCTTTGCAATAATGCCATTGTTTTTCTTCTTTAAATAATTCAGAATCTTTTAAGATAAAGCTCCGGCTCTATCGATCAATATAAAATTAAGAGATATGTTAGATTCAAAAGTACCAGCGGGCCCATTAGCCCAAAAGTGGTCAAATCATAAATTTAATCTGAAGCTGGTTAACCCTGCTAACAAACGTAAATTTACAGTTATTGTTGTTGGTACAGGACTTGCTGGTGCATCTGCAGCAGCGTCGTTAGCCGAGTTAGGATACAATGTAATTACATTCTGTTATCAAGATTCACCACGTCGTGCACACTCTATTGCAGCACAAGGTGGTATCAATGCAGCAAAGAGTTACCAAAACGATGGGGACTCTGTTTTCCGTTTATTCTACGATACAATCAAAGGTGGTGATTACCGCTCCCGTGAGGCCAACGTTTACCGTTTGGCAGAGGTATCTGTTAATATCATCGACCAATGTGTCGCTCAAGGTGTTCCATTTGCACGTGAATATGGAGGTTTATTAGATAACCGCTCTTTCGGTGGCGCGCAAGTAAGCCGTACGTTCTATGCCCGTGGTCAAACTGGACAACAATTATTGTTAGGTGCTTATTCAGCATTGAACCGCCAGATAAAAAAAGGGAAAGTAAAATCCTATACGCGTCATGAGATGTTAGACCTTGTTATGATCGATGGTCATGCTAAAGGTATCGTCACTCGTGACCTGGTTTCAGGTAAAATAGAAACGCATGCTGCACACGCAGTATTGATGTGTACAGGTGGTTACGGTAACGTATTTTTCTTGTCTACAAATGCGATGGGTTGTAATGTTACAGCTGCTTGGAGAGCACACAAACGTGGCGCTTACTTCGCTAACCCTTGTTATACACAGATTCACCCAACTTGTATCCCTGTAACTGGCGATCACCAATCGAAGTTAACATTGATGTCAGAGTCTTTACGTAATGACGGTCGTGTATGGGTTCCTAAAACTCAGGAGATGGCTGAAAGATTGCGCAAAGGTGAGATCAAAGCCAATGATATCAAAGAGGAAGACAGAGATTATTTCTTGGAGCGTAAATATCCTTCATTCGGTAACTTGGTACCACGCGATGTGGCCTCTCGTAATGCGAAAGAAGCTGTCGATGATGGTCGTGGTGTTGGTAAAACTGGCTTCGCGGTATTCTTGGATTTCAAAGAAGCTATCGGTCGTCTAGGAGAGGACGCTGTACGTGCTAAATATGGTAACTTATTTGACATGTATTATCAAATCACTGACGAGAACCCTTACAAACAACCAATGCGTATCTACCCAGCTGTACACTACACAATGGGTGGTGTTTGGGTTGATTACAACTTGATGACAACAATCCCTGGCTTATATGCTTTGGGTGAGTGTAACTTCTCTGATCACGGTGCAAACCGCTTAGGTGCATCGGCATTAATGCAAGGTCTTGCCGACGGTTACTTCGTCATTCCTTACACTGTGGGAGATTACTTAGCAAAATTAGGTTCATTTGCACCAGTAGATCATAATCATCCCGCTTTCGAAGCTACCCGCAAGGAAGTTGAAGAGAAAATCAACAAATTATTGTCTTTAAACGGTACACAAACTGTTGATGATATCCACAAAAAATTAGGTCTCATTATGTGGGAATATTGTGGTATGGCTCGTACAGCTGAAGGTTTGCAAAAAGCGCAAGGTTTGATTCAAGAGTTGAAAAAAGAGTTCTGGACGAATGTTAGAGTGCTTGGAGAAAATGAAGAATTAAATCTTTCGTTAGAAAAAGCTGGCCGCGTAGCTGACTTCTTAGAATTGGGCGAATTGATGGTTGTGGATGCCTTACAACGCGCAGAGTCTTGTGGTGGTCACTTCCGTTTGGAAAGCCAAACCGAAGAAGGTGAAGCAAAACGTAATGACGATGAATTCGCATATGTATCTGCTTGGGAGTACAAAGGAGACAATGTACCTGAGGAATTACACAAGGAAGACCTGGTATTCGAGAACGTTCAGTTAACACAAAGAAGTTATAAATAAGAAAGAAAATTATCATGGCACAACATATGAATTTAACGCTAAAAGTTTGGCGTCAAAAAAATGATAAAGATAAAGGTCAATTTGTAACTTATCAGGCAAACAATATCGCTGATGATATGTCCTTCTTAGAGATGCTTGATATTGTCAATGAAGAGTTGACTCGTAAAGGAGAAGATCCCGTATATTTCGATCACGACTGTCGTGAAGGTATCTGTGGGATGTGCTCATTGGTGATCAACGGTCGCCCGCATGGTCCGAAAGAAGGTACTACAACGTGTCAATTACACATGCGTAGCTTCCACGACGGACAAACGATCGTGATTGAGCCTTGGAGAGCTGCTGCATTCCCTGTATTAAAAGACCTTGCTGTTGACCGTACTTCTTTTGACCGCATTCAACAGGCAGGTGGATATGTAAATATCAATACAGGTGGTGTTCCTGATGCCAATGTTATTCCTATCCCTAAACGTATTGCTGACGAAGCTTTCGAATCAGCGACATGTATCGGTTGTGGCGCTTGTGTCGCAGCATGTAAAAATGCTTCTGCTATGTTATTCGTATCGGCAAAAGTATCTCAATTTGCACTGTTACCACAAGGGCAAACTGAGCGATATGAACGCGCGCAGGCGATGGTAGATCAAATGGATGCAGAAGGCTTCGGTAACTGTACAAATACTGGGGCTTGTGAAGCTGAATGTCCTGTGGGCATTAAACTAACAAACATCGCTCGCCTAAACCGCGAGTATTTGACTGCTAAAATCTTCCGACAAGAAGAGCCTCACGTTTAATTATTGGCATTCGATACCTTTCGTGTTTTCAATAGCTTACAAAGCAGCGAAAACAGTGCAAAAATTCTCTCTGACCAATCAAAGGAGGTCATATAGAAAAATAATATAAAAGTCCTTGCCATAAGAAAGCAAGGACTTTTTTTTATATTTACAATAATGTAAATTGATGAATGTGAATTCTGGTATAAAAATTCGACTACTCTTACTTATCTTAACGCTATGCTTTATAGGAACAGCTATCACCATCAAAGAATCTGTTACCAATAAGGAAATATTAGACATTGATACAAAATCACTCAATAACTATATCGCTCAACAAGAGAAAAAAGTCGACCGTATTTTCAACGATTCTCTTTTGCTCAAAACTTTCAAAAACTACGATCAGTATCCAATCGCGGTTTATCAGGCCTTTGAAAAATTCAAAACCAAAGAAAATGTCTATCTATTTCTTTTTAAGGACCATGAGCCGAAGATGTGGAGCACACATCTATTTGTACCGATTACTGATCAGGGATTTCCTGAAAAATCCAATTTTATCCAAGATGATAACCGCTCTTACGTCGTTAGAAAGAAAACAATTGGTAATATCAGTATACTCGCCTATATTATTGTAAAAGGATATACCAACAACAACAATCTCTATTTAAGCAGTTCACTGCGGAGAAACTTCTTCGACTCCAGAAATATCGATATTGCCTCCTATACAGATACGGTAACCATTAAAAACATTTACAGTAAAGAGGGGTCTTACCTTTTTTCTGTTAAGCTCAAAGACGGAGAGCATGAAAATGCTTATACAATTTTGCAATTTTTCTGCTGGTTACTTGCTTTAATTGCGTGGTTGATCTTCTTCAATAGTCTTTGCCTTCATATGGCCAAAACAGGCAGGGCTTGGTGGTCTATACTATTGCTATTGGCGATATTTAGTTTGGTCAAATTCGCCGATCTTAAATGGAATTTGCTATCTGAAAATGCGACATTTTCAATTTTCGACTCGCGCAACTATGCCTATAATCGTTTCTTCCCGAACATCTGGTCGGTCATGTCCACCACAATTTTAATATTATGGCTCATTCTATTTATCTATTCAATTCGCAAAGAGCTTAATTTTGACAAAATAAAAAATATCCGGCTCTTTAGAGTGCCCATAGCCATCGGATTTATTCTGAGTATATACCTGTCGTTCGCGCTATTATACGATATCGCCGGAACGTTAATTACGCACTCCAATAATATTTATTTTGATTTTACAAAACTGGTCGATTTACATTTCTTAAGTTGGGTCGATCTTGGCATTGTCGGCATAGGTATTTTGGCCTTAAGTATCTACATCGACCTTGTGCTCTTTTTTCTTAAAAAATTAGAGTTAAAGCCAACGCAGTTACTAAATATCCAACTGGCATGCGTCATCTTTGTCATTTTGATCATTTCCTTTTATATAGAAAAAAATAGCCTTGTCAACTTACTACTCGCGCTAATTATCCTTATTAAATCATTCGGTGAGAAGTATTTCAATCGGCATATACTCACAAACTATATCGCGGTACTGATACTTTGGGCAATCATAAGTGCTATTACGCACGCTCGTTTCTACCAGGAAAGAAACTTGATTGACATGAAGATATTGTTGGGCAACCTACAGTCCGAAGATGATGCAAATGCCGTGTCGTTATTCTCCGATATTGAAAGTAGTCTGGCAAACGATCAAGAATTAAAGCATCTATTTAATATCAGTCTACCCTACACAAACACGGAGGGCATCAACGACTTCATTAAGAAAAAATACTTTAGCGGCTATCTCTCCAAATACGAATTCAAAGCCTATTATTATGATCAGAACAATAATCCACTGAATGCTGCAAGCCAGAATAAGCTCAATGAGTATCGCGAAAAAGTGATCAATAAGTCGATAAAAGTAACTCAAAACTTCTATCGTGCCGGCGGAGAACTCGGTACACATGAATACTTTTCTATCATTCCAGTGTCGATTGACCAAAATAGAATCGTCAACGTTATTATCAATCTCTCCAATAAAGACTTCAGTTACACGGTCCCTTATCCCGAAATCCTTACCGATATGCGGATCAACAACTCACAGTATTATAATAAAGGAGATTATTCGATAGCCCTTTATAAAGCAGGTTCTCTAATAACACAATTTGGAAAATACACATATGAAAACAATTTAAGAGGTCTCAAAGGTACTCCTGGAGAATATATTGAGATTCTAGACAAAGATGCATACCTGCACATGGCCTACATCGCCAATAAATTTTCAACCTATGTTATCAGTAAACAAAAACCTTCTTTTTGGGACTATTTAGCAACTACATCTTTTCTATTCCTGGTGTTCTTTATGATTTTCATGCTGTACCACTTCATAAAATCACTCTATATTTTTCTTAAAAACACCAAGCTTACTATCCGAAATTTAAAGTATCAGTTCTACAGAATTGTGAATAAGATACAATATTCTACACGTATTCAAACATCTATTATCTCCTCCGTTATACTCGCTATTCTTATTTCAGGTGTAATTTCTTATATCAGTATCAATAAACAACTCTATAACAACAATAAAACAAGTAAAGAGCGTTTTATAATTGAACTTGGCAAACGGATGGAAAATATGCTGACATATACGGATGAAATTTCCACCGAAACTCAACTCATCAGCATTCTAAAGACATTGTCCGAAACAATTTCCAAGGACTTCAATCTTTATTCCAAATCAGGCAGGTTGCTGTATAGTTCACAGCGTAGAATTTACGATTTGGAGCTTTTCTCTACATTCATCAATCCCGCTGCACTGAAGAATCTATCGATATTAAAAAAGTCGGAGACGATTGAAGATGAGCGGATAGGTACTTTCCAATTTGAGACTAGTTATGCCACCATCAGGGACAAAAATTACAATACCCTGGCTTATATTGGCATACCAAACTTCTCCCTTCAAAAAGAAGAAAATATCAATAAAAATCTTCTTTTAAATACCATAGTAAATATTTATTCGCTGATCATCATTGGCTTTGGGTTTTATGCCACGTTTGTTGCCAACAGTGTCACCAATCCACTGAGCATCATCAGTAAGAAAATTTCACAGCTGCGCTTGGGACAACCCAATGAGCCGTTATTTTGGCAGCGAAATGATGAAATAGGTACATTGATCAAAGAATACAACCTCATGATCATAAAACTTGAAGACTATGCCAATAAAATCAAAGATACGGAGCGGGAATCCACCTGGCGTGAGATGGCTCAGCAGATAGCACATGAAATTAAAAATCCATTGACACCAATGAAATTGGGTATTCAGCAACTACGCAGATCTTACAAAGATGATGATCCTAAATTTCCAGACAGATTTAATAAATTCTCTATTTCATTTATCGAGCAAATCGATGCTCTAACGCATATTGCATCCGAATTTTCGCATTTTGCAAAATTTCCAAATACGATGATGGAGAATATCAATATCGTTGAAAAAATAACAAAGTCTATTTCGTTATACAATAATACGCCGAGTGTAAGTATCCGTCTCATCAATAACGCTGATCACAAAACATTGATTGTAAAAGCTGATGGTAATGAACTCTTGCGGACGTTCAATAATTTAATAAAAAATGCTATCGAGGGTGGCTATGGCCGAAAAAACATGAAGATCGAAATTTCCATTGAACGCTACTCGGATAATTTTGTTAAAATCGATGTCAAAGACAATGGGTATGGAATTCCGAAGGAAATGCAGGATAAAATTTTCCAGATAAATTTCACCACAAAAAGTTCGGGAAATGGTTTAGGATTGGTACTTGTCAAGAAAACAATCGAAGCCAGTAACGGTCAGATCTATTTTGAGACCGTAGAAGGCGAAGGCACGACATTTCATATCCTGCTTCCCTTACAGCAGGCAGAATCTTAATAGTGATTTAGCCACAACAGAGATAAGAGAAATTGGAGAAACCAAGTATATCCGGCTTATAGCTCAATAATGATGGTGTTTAATACGTTAAAGCTACTTGATAGCCATACCCTTATCCTTACGGATCGATATAGTAAGAATTTGTACTTCACAAAAAAGCTCTTTACAATCATGTAAAGAGCTTTTAGTTTATTTGTTTATCTCCTTTTAACGCAATACAATCGTAGATCGTCCCATGATTGCATTATCTTCATATAACAATACCGTATAGGCACCTTTAGAAAATCCCTGCTCTGCTGCCCAATAAATGATATAATCTTCACCCTTGTTGGTAAACAAAATATTATGTTTAAATGTATACTGTAATTTCTCGCCATGTACATAGAAAATATTATCGTCCTGCACGACTAGATTTCCTTGTGGGTCGATAATTCTAACATATATATCACGTTCTCCATTTTTTGCTAAAGGATTATCAGCAATGGTAAAACTGATTTTTAACTTATCAATTTTCTTCGCACGTTCTTCTACTAATTCCTTTCCATTTTTTTTGACTTCAAGGCCATTCATACTAATGCTTGAAACTTTCAAGGCAGAAGCTGTTGCAACCTTCTCTTTCAATTCAGAATTTGAAGTAACCAATGAAGTAATTTGCTTCTCCTTTTCGACTACAGATTCGTTCAGATTGATATTTTGTTTGGATAAAATTTGATTTTCCTGAATCAGCCTTTGAACATTTACGCGATAGGTATCAACCTGTTTTTTAAGCTGGTTGATCTTGTGTTGCGCTTCATCGATATCTTTGGGAGTAATACTTTTATTTTCGAGCTTCTTACGAAGCACCGCAATCTCCATTCTGGAATCCTCTTTTTGCAGCGTCATCTCAGGAGTCAATTGCACATTTTCTACATCAATTTTATCCAATTCAGCTTCAATACGATCTATCTGTACCTGAAGATTCTCTTTTTCTACTGTAAGCGTATAAACCTTTTCACCGTTGGTTTTAAACTTAACATAAAAATATATATTCGTTGCAAGTAATGCTGCTATCGCAATGATAAAGAAGTAAATTTTCGAAGAATCTTTCTTTTTTTCTTCTTCTTTCTTACTCGAAACAACGTCTGAATTTATCATAATATACTGTCATATTCATAGTATACAACTATACCATTGAATGTTTAAACAAAAATTATTCCAGTTTTATTTTCTGCTACAGATTGTAACTTATTCAAAATAATTTAAAGTCTCAAATCCTCCTTTTTTCAAGTATTCTTCCTTCCTCATCAAGTGAAGATCAGATTGTACCATATCTGTTACCAGCATCTGGAGATCATATTTTGGCTGCCATCCAAGTTTTGTATTTGCTTTTGTCGGATCACCAATAAGTAAGTCGACCTCAGTCGGCCTATAATATGCAGGATCAACTTTGACAACAGTCTGACCAAATTTAATCATTGACTGATCGATATTCAACTGCAGCAAACGCTCTTCATCAATATCGATAATAACACCCTTTTCCTGTTCTCCTTTTCCACTAAATTCAATCTCAATACCCAATTCAGCAAATGCCATCCGCACAAACTCTCTAACGGTAGTGGTCACACCTGTTGCTATTACAAAATCTTCGGGTGTTTCCTGCTGAAGAATCAACCACATCGCTTCCACATAATCCTTCGCATGCCCCCAGTCGCGTTGCGCGGATAGATTACCGAGGTATAGCTTATCCTGAAGTCCAAGAGCTATCTTTGCAACTGCTCTGGTGATTTTACGTGTCACGAAGGTTTCTCCCCTTACCGGGCTCTCATGATTAAATAAAATACCATTACAGGCATACATCTTATAGGCTTCGCGGTAATTTACAGTAATCCAATAACCATACATTTTGGCTACAGCATAAGGACTTCGGGGATAAAAAGGTGTTGTTTCGCTTTGTGGAACCGCTTGCACCAAACCATAAAGCTCAGAAGTAGACGCCTGATAAATCCGGGTTTTCTCAATCATCCCCAATAGCCTCACCGCTTCAAGAATACGTAATGTACCGATACCATCTGCATTTGCAGTATATTCTGGGGTGTCAAAACTAACTTTTACGTGAGACTGAGCAGCAAGATTGTAGATCTCATCCGGTTGGGTTTCTTGTATAATACGAATTAAATTGGTTGAATCAGTCAAATCGCCAAAATGCAAAGTAAAATTTCTATTGTCAAGATGAGGGTCTTGATAAAGATGGTCAATACGATCCGTATTAAATAAAGAACTTCGACGCTTTAAGCCGTGTACTTTGTACCCCTTTTTTAATAAGAATTCTGCTAGATAGGCACCATCTTGTCCTGTTATACCCGTTATTAAAGCAGTTTTGGTGTGTTGTTCAGCCATGTTTCTCTCTAGATTATGCAATACCCGACGAATCACCAGGTATTTGTCCCATCATCATATCTACGATAAGCGTATCCGTCCACAAGATTCTATGCATACATTGCTTCAAAATGTTGTGAATCCCCCCAGCTATGGCGTAAATAATCATAATGAATTGGGAATGTAAAAGTATTAAATTTTAAACAAAAAAAGCCATAGGAAATCCTATAGCTTAATGTTTTTCTACTTTTATCGTTTTGCGATTAATTAGAGCGCGTGAAATTAAAGACTAAATACGCCTCTCCATTAGCAACTGTCAATGGCATGCGCATAACTAATTTATTCCCATCCGAATAAGATAAATCTAAGCGATAACCAGTCGTTACGTTCTTTGCTTTGTCGCCTGCATAGATTTTTTTTAACTGAAACTGTGGTTCCCCTAGACCTTTTCCAGGATTATAGATAGACCAAAAGATCTCGCGTGATGCACCTGGAGCGCACAAAGTTCCCTGAGCGTTAAAGGTAATTGACCCCTTGCCATTTCCAATAAAATTCCATGTACTGCCTACAAAACATTCTGCAGGGGCTTCTTCAAAAACACTTTTAATTGTGAATGAAGATGGTAAATTCTCTCTATCGATTGTATTCAATGTCCAAGTTCCTTTAACGGCAGATTTCCAATCAGAAGCGCTTGGACCAGAAGCTGCACTCGTATTGGAAGAAGGATTTCCAGTTGATGTACCTTGCTTTTGTGCTCCACAAGAAAATAAGGTCACGGTAGCAAAAACAGTTGCTAATGATAAAACGAATCGATTCATATGTATAAATTTTAATTTCAAATTGTATTTTTGGAGTAAATTAATTCACAAATCATGAAGATTACAGCCAAAAATCATACCATAAGCAAAATAATAGCAAAAACTCTATTGCGGTTATTTGTCATTTTATTGGCCTTTGCTACTTATCCGCTTTTCTTAGGACAGGAAGCAAAAAGCAAATTGGATCAGATAAGCCTTGCATTTACGAATAAGATAGCCCTTTTAGCGCCTATTTTATTATTTTGCATCATCATTGGATTAATGATTGCTGTACTCAAGCACAAATATAACAGAATTGACCTAAATTGGCTATTTTCGCTCGCGACTATCTTTGGTATTTTGTATTTGATATTATTGTATTCAAGAATTTACCCAACGATTGCTTAAGCACAATTGCACATTTCCACAAAGTTTCTAACTTTGGATTCGCCAAATCGCTAATTACAGCCGAAGAGGATTGAACGCATAACTTTATATGGATAGAAAGAAGGGGCTCAAAATAGCCAAAAATATAGCAAAGATTGTTGTTACGGTGGGCGCCTTATATTGGGTATTCAGCAAGGTATCGGTAAAAGATCTAAAAGAAGCCATCATCCATTCCAACCCACTTTATCTATTCTTTGCTTTAGTCGCGTATAGTATCTCTATTTTTATTTCCTCTTCGCGCTTATTGACGTTTTTAAAAGCGATCGGCCTGGATGTCACTGAAAGATATAATTTAAAATTGTATCAACTCGGTCTATTTTATAACCTTATTTTACCTGGTGGTGTGGGCGGAGATGGATACAAGATATTCTTCCTCAGGAAACGATTTAATATTAAAGGAAGAAAACTATTTACGGCTCTATTTTTAGACAGATTAAGTGGTTTATGGGCATTATGCCTTATCATTGCAGCACTGGTAACCTATATGCCACAGCTGGGAATTCCAAACTATCTGACCATTATTTTATTTATTTTAGGGAGCATTCTCTATTATTTTATCGTCACCAAGTTCTTTAAGGAATACAAATCAACATTTTTAAAAGCGCATTTAAAGGCCATCGGCGTACAGTCGATGCAAGTTATCGCAGCTATCCTCATACTTTATGCTTTGGGTTTTAGCGGCAAATTCTCCCCTTACCTGTTTTTATTCCTAGCCTCTTCACTAGTTTCAATCATCCCCTTTTCCGTTGGAGGTTTAGGCATGCGTGAACTTGTGATTATGTGGGGAGCTGGTATCTTTCATGTCGACTCACACAATGCGGTATTAATCACATTGTTATTTTATATTATTTCTGCTCTCGTTGCGCTTTCGGGAATTTATTATATCTTCCATCCCAAAGCCATCGGAGAAGATAAATTGCCTACTGTCGAAGAAGTTGAACAAAGTCAAAAACTAGAAGAATAACATGGCAAATATTATTATTACAGGAGCCAGCAGTGGTGTTGGATTTGAAGCGGTATTGGATTTGACCTCTAAAAAGGACAACAACGTAATTGCATTGGCTAGATCAGCGGACAAACTAAGAAAGCTTCACGAAATTGCAGGCCAACTCAATTTTGATGGCGGAGCGTTATATCCTGCCCAATTTGATATTGTCTACGACGACTATGCTACGCTAGTCCCCTTCATTCAGTCAAAATTTGATAAGGTTGATATTTTGATAAACAATGCGGGTGCACTCATCTATAAGCCATTTATGGAAACTGATGGACAAGATTTTGCTGAAATGTTGCAGATCAATGTAATGGGGCACGTTAATATGATACAACATGTTGTCCCCATGATGCATGCAGGATCACATATTGTAAATATCAGCAGCATGGGCGGCTTCCAGGGATCCATGAAGTTTTCTGGTCTTTCAGCATATTCAGCCAGCAAAGGAGCATTATCGATACTCACAGAGTGTTTGGCAGAAGAATTTAAGGAAAAGGGAATTAAGGTTAACTGTTTAGCGTTGGGATCTTCTCAGACTGAAATGTTTGAGGCCGCTTTTCCGGGTGTTGAAGCCGGTACATTGGCCTTCGAAATGGGACGCTATATCGCGGATTTCGCTCAAAATGGACATCGCTATTTTAATGGAAAAATACTTCCTGTAGCGAATACAACACCTTAGTAAGTATACGATCTGCCCCAACTTAAAATCAGTACAAAAACAAAAAGAAGGTAATTTAATAAGCGGCTAAATTACCTTCTTTTTGTTTAAAACTATGCGGATAGATAATGAATTACTTGGTCTTCATCTTAAGCCACTTTGTCAGATCATCCATCAGTTGCTCGTTAAAGCTTTCTGAATTCTCAAAGTATTCTTCGATTTTACCCGTTTGAGTATTTTGAAAAAGATGGTTTAAGTTTGGATAATTTTTAATTGTCACATCTGTCGTATTTAGGTGCAGACGCTGAAGGCTATAAATATTTTCATTTGCAGGCACCTGAACATCTTTCCCGCCAAAAGAAGCAAAAATAGGTACTTTCAGCTGCTTCAGATAATAAGCCGGATCAATTCTGAGAAAAGTCATAAACCAAGGACTCATCATCGGACTGAGTTTAATTCTCATATCGGGAGTCAACGGATTGTTGTTATTTTGATGAATAAGTTCCTGTTCCAAAGTTTCAGCCAAAACCTTTGGTGGTTCATCCCTCATTAAAATAGTATATAATTTTCTGTTGTTTGCTTTATTGATCGTTAATGCCGCTTCCGACAATCCACCCGCCTTTCCTAAAGCATAACTCTGTAAGATTAACAATGAGTCTCCTTTTAATACCGGTCCAGATAGCAGTGCAATATACTTTACGTTATCATTCTCGGATGCGACTATTTCAGCAATTAAAGCACCCTCGCTATGGCCAATCATCCCGATTTTATCAACGTCAACGATGTTTTTTTTGCTTAAAAAATCTACTGCGGCGCTCGCATCAGAAGCAAAATCGATCGTTGTCGCTAAATTCACTTCGCCTTTCGATCCACCTATTTCGCGGTCATCATAACGCAGTACCGCAAAACCATTTTTAGTAAGATGATCAGCGAGAACCTTAAAAGGTCGGTGGCCAAACATTTCAGAATCTCTGTTCTGTTGTCCACTACCATTGACCAATACCACTGCAGGAAATGGTCCCTCACCCTTTGGATAGGTTAAGGATCCCGTTAAAAATGAATTACCTTTGTTATTTTTAAATGATACTTCCTCTTCCATATAGTTATAGGGAGGAAAAACATCCTGCTTACGAGACAGTCCACTCTGTTCATTTTCGCTCCTAACCAGAATCATCGCAGATTCAAAAGTTCCCTGCTTCATGCCGCCTTTCATCACATCTTTGTCCCGATCCAAAAAACCAGCATAAGCTAAACCGATATTTTTCACATCCATCCAAATAGAATCGTGTTGGATCCGTATTTGGCTTATTGCAAATTTTTGTGAAGTTTGCATTGGACTTTCAAAGGTTCCATTCCAATTTCCTGTGCTATCTTGCTGTAGATTGAATACCAGTAGCAACTTCTGCCCCGAAACACTTACCTCGCCCTTCCATGAGCCATCAAATGTCTGTGCATGGGAACATGAAAAATGGAAATAAATGATAAATAGGTACAAAATTTTTCTCATTGTCATTTTTTACTAAAAATATAACTGTTACTTAGATCCAATATAAAATATAATGCCACAAATAGTTTACTGATCTCCATTTTCTTATTGTTAACGATCACATTCATACCCCTCACCAACAAATTGAAGTGATAAAATAGGGATAACAAGCTGCCGATCGCAAAGATACCCAACAAGAGGATCTCCATTTTTATCAGCTCCCTCCAATGTATCATCGCCCTTTTGCACCGCTATCAGCCTTAATCGGCGAGTTTGTATAGGTCGTTGTACTAGCAAGAGATTTCAATTTATAAATCAGATCGTCGAGAATATTACGGACTGTCGGATAGGATTTTCCCATCTGATTTGCCATTTCTTTTAAACTTCCTGAATACTTCAAAAAGTTCATGACAAATTCCTGTTCCTCGACAGTGAGCTGCATGAGTAAGGGCAATGAAAATTTACCGACAACCTCAGTCTCACAGGAGTCACACACCAACTTAGAAACCTTTAACTTCGCTTCACAACAGGGACAATCAATTGGTATTTTTTTCATTAAACAATATGTATATTAACATTATTAAAGATAACATTAATAATGTTAAAACAAAACACTATAAAATCAATATCTTTCAAAAACCATTGCTTAATGATATATTTGTATCATTAAATAACGTTTATGAAGAAGTTTTTAGGCTATTTCCTATCTATAATATTTTGGTTCTGTTTTGGTTTATCCTTGATTATCTTCCACCCCATACAGTGGCTATGTTTGAAGCTAGGAGGATACAATGCCCATAAAAGGAGTGTAGATATATTAAATGCCTGTCTTGTCGCTTCCTATTACACGCTCTTTAACCGCGTGACATTTATCGACAATAAAAATATTCCAACGGGACAGCCCATTGTGTTTGTAGCCAATCACCAAAGTACGTTTGATATCCCCCCAATGATCTATTTCTTACGTAGATTTCATGGGAAGTTTATTTCCAAAATAGAACTTGCTAGTGGTATACCGAGCATCTCCTTTAACCTGAAACATGGCGGCGCCGCAAATATCGATCGCAATGACCCCAAACAATCTATTGCCGAGATACTGAAACTCGCCAACAATATGAAAACCAAAAACTGGTCGGCGTTTATTTTTCCGGAAGGAACGCGATCAAAGACGGGGAAAATGAAGGCCTTCCATGTTGGTGGAATTGCCACATTATTAAAGAAAAATCCAAATGCACTCGTTGTTCCGGTTGCCATCACCGGGTCCTACGAAATGGTACAATATGGGATGTACCCACTGACACCGTTTCTCCATATGACGTGGGAGGTACTCAATCCCTTAGATACGGAAGGTAAGACAATTGAGGAAATCGTAAAATCAGCTGAAGAAGCCATAAGATTGAGGGTCGAAAAATAGGAAAAAATTATTTGACTTGCCGACCTTTCCAGTCATACTTCCCAACATTACCCAATATACCGATATAAGTTAGGTAAAAGATATGCGCTAAGCTCAGTAAAGGCAGATACCATAAGAGTTCCTTTCTGCTTGCGAATACAGTTAAGGGCCGAATAAAAAGAAATTCGACGATCATCTTTAACAGCAATGCAAAAAGTACGACCCAGGCAACGAAATTTACGCCAAAAAGAGCGAGAACCAAAGCAACTAAAATCAATACATTAAAAAACCAAATGGAAATTCCCAAGGCGATCACACCTTTATTTTTATATTTAGTACTTTTCGAAGCCCAGCGTCGGCGCTGACTGATAAATGACTTTAGATCTGGTTTGGCATCCGTGTAAACAATAGCATCTTTTGATTTGCAAAACGTTATTTTTTCAGGATACTGTTCTGCGACTTTATGTAAGAAAAGTTCATCATCTCCCGAGGCAAGCTCATCGATTCCTTTAAATCCACCCATCTGTTCAAAAATATCTTTCCGATATGCCAGATTCGCCCCATTACAAGTTGTTGGTTTCTTATTTCCAATACCCGCAGCGCCAAGGCCTATCAAGTAAAGGAATTCCAAGGTCTGGAGTCGTTCAAAAAATACCTTTTCTTCTGAATACACTACTGGAGAAGACTGTAAATAGGCATTTTCTTTTTCGAATGTACCGACGACCGTTGCTAACCAATTTGGTCCCATACGGCAGTCTGCGTCAGTGGTTATAATAATTTCGCCCTTACAGCATGCTATAGCCCTTGAAATTGCCAGTTTTTTGTATGAATTCAAACGACCATTTTCATTCAATTGAATTAGCCTCACCCCTTTTCCAGCGTATTTCTTCACAATCAACGACGTATTATCGTCTGAATGGTCGTCAATAATAATAAGCTCCAAGAGTGCTGCCGGATAATTCTGCGCCAATATGCAGTCAATGGTACGGCCTATGTTTAGCTCTTCATTCCGCGCAGCTATAATCACAGAAATCGCTTTTGTTGGCTGAATAAGATTGCTGGGTACTGGGATTAAAGCCCAGCCTCTACGCATCCATAAAACCAGGATTGCGTAAACGCAAGCAAAACTGATCAATAAATAGTTAAGTATTTGTATCACCGAAAAAATTAATCTTAAAAACAAAAATAGAACCAAATACTGCCGGAAGAATCAAATTCACAAACCAAATACAGGAAACAATAGCCATGACAGCTATTTCTTGTGTCGTGATATAACTATATAGATTACTTGCTACAAAACTTCTTACACTGAAATCAAAAATATCCAATGTTGGTAAGGCGGCCTGGACAAAAAACAGGATAAAAATCATCAGAATCATGGATAACAGCGGCAGTTCAGGCAATGTAAGCTTCATTAAGATGATATACTGAGATGTAAAGATAATAAATCGTGCTAAGGAATTTAAAAGAACAATACTGAGTTCGGACATTGAATAATGCTCTAATACTTCAAAAAAAGGTTTAATACGGGTCAAAAACTTAATTTTACCGACCAACAAGTCAATCCATTTTACGTTGAAATATAATATGACAAATCCAGCAGCATAGATTATAGCGAGCAGCCATACGCCAAATTGTACCGATAAAGGGGGCGAAAGAAATCTACAGACAAACCAAGCAATACTCAACGCGCCGGCAACACTTGTCAAAACCAATTGCGCAAATAATCCTACTCCCATCGCCACAGCGCCCTTAGCCCTATGCTTGGGTTGTAGAAAAAGTACCCTCCCGCCATACTCTCCAATCCTATTAGGGGTAAAAATAGCCCATGAGAGTCCGCAAAAAACTGACTGAAATGCCCTCCAAAAAGAAATAGTTTCCAATTTAGATGCGAGGTATCGCCATTTTACGACCTCAAGCAACCAATTGACAAGCATTAATACTACGATCAGGACAAGCGTCCATGCAACAGAATGTTGTTCCAAGCCAGCAATTAGTGTCTTAAACTTCTCAATATTATTTTTATCAGATACTTTCACGACGATATACCAGGTCGCTAGGGCGAACACCAATATCTTCAATAAAAGACTGACGTATTTTTTTTGTATTCCAGTCAACTTTTGATAATTAGAGAGCAATGTTACTAAATTTTAGCCAAATGATTAAGTTTTGTCGCATGCAATCCACGAATAAAACGCAAAATTTGTATTATTGCATATGCAGAAGGAAAAGGCGAAAGAAAGAATAATTTTAGGAATCGATCCTGGAACAGTCGTACTCGGATATGGTATCATCAAAGAAGTGGGCAATAATATATCACTGATCTCCATGGGTGTGATCAAAATGGGCCATTTAGATGATCAGGCACTAAAACTACAACGTATTTTCAAAAAAACCTCTGCTTTGATGCAAGAATATAATCCCGACTGTGTAGCACTCGAATCACCGTTCTATGGCAAAAACATACAGGTAATGCTTAAGTTAGGACGAGCACAGGGTGTTGCCATGGCGGCAGCACTTGCACAAGATATTCCGATTTTTGAATATTCTCCAAGAAAGATAAAACAATCTGTCACAGGGAATGGAAATGCCACGAAGGAGCAGGTTTCTGCAATGTTAAAGAATCTATTGAAATTTGAAGAAACACCTCAGTTTCTAGATGCTACTGACGGCTTGGCAATTGCTGTGTGCCATTCTTTTCAGAAGAATGCGGTATCTGGCAGCAGTAAATCCTACTCAGGATGGTCCTCCTTCATCAAAGACAATAAGGATCGCGTCAAGTAATTACATCTGCACCTGACGAATCACACTTTTTACGTTTAACTCGACGATATCGGTCATCGTTTTACATTTGAGGTAGGAGTTATTCTGATAGAATTCCGCATAGCCCTCGCGTAGCTGTTTAATATTTTCTAAAGTGGAGAGTACCTGCGTCTGCGAAGCATCCCTCAAATCAGCAATTCGGTGTCTTTCGCTTCGAACTCTGTGTACAATGGAAGAACGCTCCTCTTGTTGATATTGTAATACTGTCTTTTCGTTCAAATGTTCCATGGCCAGCTTAACATAGGGAAGGTTTTCCTTAAAAAATTGAGGCATATAAACTTTCGGATTCCCCTCATAAAACTGTTGGTCGAAATCAATAGCTCTAATTCTAAATTGAAAATCATCAAAATCAGGCGTAATCTGCATGACGAAATTATAGGCTCGCATATCACCCAATAAGGTAATAATACATCTCTCATTAAATTTTACAAACTCTTTGGAAATTCGGGTCAAATTATAATCCGGAGAAAACATCCGTGTTTTTGAAAACGTATCTCCAGGGATTCCGACAATATGTTCTTCAACCAGCGTATCGTGGTCTACCATGTAATTTACCTGATTGGGAGACAATATTTCTTCCAGCTCCAATCCATATATTCTCGACGCGTCGGCCTGTTTGATGTAGAAATAATCGTAAACATCATTTAGACGATTTACGATCCGTATACGAAATGGCTTCGTATTACCAAAACCGCAATATTCTACACGATCAATATATTTATGTTGTACTATACGCGTATTACCCGATGCTTTCAATTTTGCATAAATCACCTTTAGTCCGTCATACAATTGATCCATAAAGTAGGGTGGATATAGTGGAGTCTCCCAAAAGGTGTCGTTGCCAAATTTATCCATGACAGGTACTGTTTCCGTGAAATTCAGAAGATCCTTATATCCTATTGGCAGCTTTTCATCGCGCTGATACAGCTTAAGATATTTATGAAGTCCCTCACCAACTTCAAAAATTGGTTTCTTCTTCGAAATCTTTACGTCTTGAACTTCTTCCATCTCCTTTTCCGCTTTATTTTATTTACTCTACCAAAATATGGCGTTCAAATTTTTAAATGATCATACGATAAAACAAAATCATCAAATTTATAGTACAGTAAATCGATATTCTTTAATTATTCGCAATATATACTTAAATAATCTAGCCCAATATTGCTATCGTCCATGATAGCAATTACTTATCCAACAACAAAATATGCGCTAAAATAAGTATAACCACTTTCTATCAAAAACATATAACATTATCAATATCAATTCGTATTTTTTATTAAATTTACATCTATAAACCGAAAATTCTTAGTAATTTTGAAATAAATTTAATTATTTTAGCTATTGGTCCGATTCTGATGCAACGGCCAGTTAATGAACACAAAACCCATTGTTAATGGAAAATCAATATGCAAACTATGATCTAGACAATTTGGATATCCAAATCTTGTCTATTCTAATGAACGATGCCTCTATTCCTTATACCGAAATAGCAAAAAAGCTAATCGTATCAGGTGGTACAATTCACGTTAGAATGAAGAAGATGGAAGAACTAGGTATCATTAGAGGATCAAATCTGATTATCAATCCTCAAAAAGTCGGATTTGATATTACGGCTTTTTTGGGTATCTATCTTGAAAAAGGTTCACAATATGCAGATGCAGTAGATAAATTGAAAGAAATCAAAGAAGTGGTCGAATTACATTATTGTACTGGCCAATACAGTATTTTTGCCAAAATAATCTGTAGAGATACAGTGCACCTCAGAAAAGTACTGAATGAAGATATTCAATCTGTGCCTGGAATCCAACGTACAGAGACCATTATCTCTCTAGAAGAGAGTATAAAACGTCAAATCAGCTTGGTCTAGTATAAAAAAAGCTTCCATCAAAAATGGAAGCTTTTTTTATACTATCATTTCTAACATGCCGATATAGAGATCTATTCCAGCCCTAATCTCGTCAATATAAATAAATTCATCCGCCATGTGTGAGCGTGCGCTATCGCCAGGCCCTAACTTCAAAGAGGGAACAGGGATAAGAGCCTGATCACTCATCGTAGGTGAGCCATAAACTTTACGTCCCAGTGCAATACCCGCTTTAACGATTGGATGGGTGTCAGAAATCGAAGACGACTTCAAACGTGTCGAACGCGCTGAGACCTCCGATTTCACATGAGCTTTGATAATAGCTAATGTCTCTTCATTCGAATAAGCGTCTGTAGTCCTCACATCAACAACAAAGCTACAAGTAGCCGGTACAACATTATGCTGCGATCCCGCCTGAATAACTGTTACCGACATCTTAATTGGACCTAAGGTTGGTGAAGTTTTCTCAAATAAATAATTCCGAAACCAATCAATATCTTTGATCGCTTTATAGATCGCATTATCTCCTTCATCACGCGCAGCATGTCCAGCGGTTCCCACAGTGGTGCAATCCAATACCATCAATCCTTTCTCTGCAACAGCCAAATCCAACAAGGTGGGCTCCCCCACAATAGCAAAATCAATAGGACCAATTTCATCCAAAACAGATTCTATACCATTCCTACCAGAAATCTCTTCTTCGGCGCTTGCAACGAGACAGAAGTTATATTTTAAATCCGATTGCTGGTAAAAATACAAGAAAGTTGCGATCAAAGAAACCAGACAGCCACCAGCATCGTTACTTCCCAGACCGTACAATTTCTCGTCCTCTACCGTAGCCTTTAGCGGATCCCTTGTATAACCTGTATTTGGTTTTACTGTATCGTGATGAGAGTTGAGCAGTATTGTTGGTTTAGCACGATCATAATGGGCATTATACACCCAAATATTATTGCCCTTTCGATAGGTTTTGATGCCTCGTTCCTCAAAGAAACCATAAATAAGATTTGCTGTAAGTTCCTCTTCTCTACTTAAAGAGGATAATCCAATTAATTGTTTCAAAAGATTTAAGGCATCCTCAAACAGGCATTCCTTATCCTTCATGATACAATCCTCCTGCCTTATCTGCAGACAGCTTAATCCCTTTTATAAAGGCAGAACTAAAACCGTTATGTTCCATCTCATTTAGTCCCGCAATTGTACAGCCCTTTGGTGAGGTTACTTTATCAATCTCTCCTTCAGGATGAGCATTGGTATGCAGCAACAAGTCAGCAGCCCCCTTTGCGGTCTGAACAGCCATTTTAAGTGCGTCATGTGCATGAAATCCAATTTCAACTCCGCCTTGTGAAGCCGCACGAATAGCACGAAGAAAGAAAGCGATACCGCACGCACATAATGCCGTCGCCGATGTCATGAGATCTTCATTAATGACAACCACTGAACCCACCGATTCAAACATATTTTCAACCTCTTTCAAACTATCGTCCGTAGCATTGTCACTGGCAATACATGTCATTGATTGACCTATTGCTATTGCCGTATTTGGCATCGCACGTATTACCGTGGCATCCTCACCCAACTCTGCTTTTAAATCAGCACAGGAAACTCCCGATACAATGGACACAAAAATTTGATTTGTCTTTTCAATTACAGGGGCTACTTCTAGCAGCACCTTTTTAAGCTGTTGCGGTAAGATAGCAAAGACGACAATATCAGCCCCCTGTACTGCGGTTTTATTATCATTGCTTACTGAAAAGCCACGGCTCGCTTCTTCGGCCAAAGCGTTCAGATTTCTCCTTGTCAATGTAATATCAGCAGCATGCGCAAATTGACTTTTTACAAGTCCCTTTGCCAAAGAAAGACCGATATTACCACTTCCGATAATGGTGACCTTTTTCATAGCGATCGTTAGGTTTAGGTTAGATTTTTATTTTAATGTCAAACAGGTACCAAACTGCCCTTGCTGGAATAAATGCAAATTATTAGCATTTCCAATATAGACCTCTTGAACACCTTTATTTATAGCATTGAATGCATTTTGCAGCTTAGGAATCATTCCTTCATGAACGACACCGGATTCCTTCAGCTGTTCAAACTCTTCAGACTTGATGGTTGGGATGACAGAATTCTCATCTGTTACATCACGTAAAACACCATTCTTCTCAAAACAGTAAACCAGAGACGTTTCATACAACGAAGCCAAAGACACCGCCAATGAGGAGGCGATGGTATCCGCGTTGGTATTAAGCAATTGACCAAGGCCATTGTGAGTAATCGCTGAAAATACAGGAACAAACCCGGCTTCTAGAAATTTCTTAATCGCAAGGGTGTTCACAGAGTCATGGAGCAAATCACCCACAAAACCGTAATCGACATCCTTAACGGGACGCTTTATAGCTTTTATAACATCACCATCCGCTCCTGTTAATCCAACAGCATCACATTTCAGATTTTGTAGTTTGGCAACGATAGTCTTGTTTGTCAATCCAGCATATACCATCGTTACCACACGTAACATTTCCTCATTTGTGACACGACGTCCCTCAATCATTTGGGCTTGAATCCCCAATTCATTGGCTAAACGAGTCGCAATTTTACCCCCGCCGTGGACAAGAATTTTCTTTCCTGACAATGCGGAAAACTTTTCTAAAAAAGAATCCAATTGGTGCTCATCATCAATAATATTGCCACCAATTTTAATTATATTTAATACACTATTAGCCATTACGCAACTTTTCCCAATAAAAATAGTTTTTCAATAATCAATAGGACTGGATTATACCAAATCCTCTAACATACGTTTCAAAACAACCTGAGCAGCCCATACACGGTTGCTAGCCTCCTTAATCACAAGTGAATTTGGCCCATCCAAAATCTCAGATGATAACTCCAGATCTCTTCTTACAGGCAGACAATGCATGACTTTAGCGTCATTCGTCAAACTTAGCTTCTTATTATCCATCATCCAATTATCTTCCACACCATATACCTCACCATATTCCTGATAAGAAGACCAATTTTTTACATAAACAAAATCAGCATTATTTAAACTTTCCTCGAGATTATTTGATATTGTTGCACCAGCAGTAAACTCTTCACTTAACTCGTATCCCATAGGCTGAGCTATCGTGAAATCGACCAATCCTTCCTCTTGTGCTTTACACATCCACTCTGCAAAAGAATTGGGTACTGCTTGAGGTAAAGCCTTAACGTGGGGAGCCCAAGCTAATACTACCTTTGGTTTTTCAACTTTCTTGTACTCCGTGATGGTAATCATATCCGTCAAACTCTGTAACGGATGACGTGTTGCGCTCTCTAAGGAAACAACAGGAACGCCACAGTACTTCATGAATTTGTTAAAGAGGTCTTCGCTATAATCTTCTTCCCGATCTTTCAGTTTTGGAAACGACCGTAGTCCCAAGATATCACAATATTCACCCATTACAGCTGCGGCCTCACGAATATGTTCAACAGTTGTCCCGTTCATCACAACACCATCCTGTGTCTCAAGAGCCCAGCCGTCTTTATCCATATTCATGACCATGACATTCATCCCCAAATTCATCGCCGCTTTTTGTGTGCTTAAACGCGTACGCAAACTCGGATTCAAAAAAACAAGTCCTAACGTCTTATGCTGACCAAGTTCCTGATTATCATAGGGTGCAGCCTTCAAAACCAACGCTTCATGAACAACGTCAGCTATACTAGGTACATCCTTAACAGAGAAAAATCTTTTCATCTATATTTATTTATTCGAGTGCACTTCAACGGACAATATTTAGACACGTCACACTCAGTATATATTTAAACTAATACAACACAATAAAATCTGCTCAGGCTAAACCATCATGGATTAAACCCAGCGACAGTCTTATGCAACCGTTACTGCACTGATCTGCTTCTTCAATGCTACTAAAAATTGATCAGCATGCTCCTTCGTAATATTCAAAGCAGGCAGCAAGCGAATGACAAAAGGCTTAGCTTCTCCAGTAAATATACGATTCTTTAACAAGAGATCTTTCTTTACATGAGCCAAAGATTCCGGCAATTCTATACCAATCATTAAACCTCGACCTCTTACTTCTATAATCTCCTCAATCTGTTTAAGTTCATCAATAAGATATTGTCCCACCTGAGCAGCATTTTCCATAAGCTTCTCTTGTTGGATAACCTCCAATACAGCCAATGCAGCTGCGCAGGCCATATGATTTCCTCCAAATGTCGTTCCTAAGCTGCCATAACTAGCCTCAAATTTCGGTGAAATACTAATTGCGCCAATAGGGAAACCATTTCCCATACCCTTTGCCATGGTATAAATATCTGCATCAACTCCGGAGTAGTCTTGCGCATAAAACAAGCCAGTTCTTCCATACCCACATTGTACTTCGTCGGCAATAAACACAGCCTTATATTGGTTACAAAGAGATCGGATCAAGCGAAGAAAGGAGACTGAGGCTTCTCTGATCCCTCCTACCCCTTGAATACTTTCAATAATCACAGACGAAATTTCATTGCCATATGATTCGAAGGCGGCCTTTAAAGCTTCTTCATCATTAAAAGGAAGGAATACAACATGGTCTGTCTCATTAACGGGCGCCACGATACTTGGATTGTCTGTTGCTGCCACTGCAAGTGATGTTCTGCCATGAAAAGCTTTTGAAAACGCTATAACCTTTTTCCGTTTGTTATAAAAAGAAGCTAGCTTAAGCGCATTTTCGTTTGCTTCCGCGCCCGAATTACAAAGGAATACATCATAATCAACCTTACCGGAAACCTCCCCTAGTAATCGGGCAAGTTCACGCTGAATTGGAATTTCAACAGAATTTGAATAGAAGCCAATACGGTTCAATTGTTCTGTGATACGTTGTACATAATGTGGGTGCGTGTGTCCGATCGATATCACCGCATGGCCACCATACAAGTCCAAGTAAGCATTTCCTTCGGCATCCCACACCGTCGATCCATTAGCCTTTACAATGTTAATGGGATTAATGGGATAAACATTAAATGGTTTCATCTTAATGAATTATAGATTGATAAACGAAATAGCTAGTAATAGAAAAAGCTATCAGATTTTAGCAATACAAATATATTAGTTATAACGGTAGGAATGGTTATAAAATAAAAAAAGTCCCCTTAAAAAGAGGACTTTTTTATGCTATATCAGAAGAAGACTATTCTCCGTCAACTTTTTCTTCACCTTCTACTTCAGCTTTAACTTCTGCAGGAGCTTCAGTTTCGGCAGCAGCAGCTTTCTTAGCACCACCACGACGGCGAGTAGCTTTTTTCTCAGAAGCAGCAGCCTTTTTACCGTAGATTTCGTTGTAATCAACTAACTCGATGAAAGCCATTTCTGCATTATCACCTAAACGGTTTTCCATTTTGATGATACGTGTATAACCACCTGGACGATTAGCAACTTTTTCAGATACTTCGCGGAATAAGATAGAAACTGCATCTTTATCTTTCAAGTAAGCGAATACTGTACGACGAGAGTGAGTCGTATCATTTTTAGATTTAGTAATCAAAGGCTCAACATACGTACGCAACGCTTTTGCTTTAGCCAAAGTAGTTGTAATACGTTTGTGTTTGATCAATGACGTTGCCATGTTAGCCAACATTGCTTTTCTATGGCTATCCGTACGGCCTAAGTGATTTACTTTTTTTCCGTGTCTCATTTTGGATTTTATTATACTACATATACCGTTCTTGCATTCCCTAATCTACTACACATTCAATGGTTTATATTCCATCAAATTGAGCCATTAGCACAAGAGGAATTATATATAGTGGTCGCTTATTAAATAATTATTCTTCGTCTAATTTGTATTTTGCCAAGTTCATTCCGAATGACAAACCTTTCGATTTCACCAACTCTTGAATTTCACTTAACGATTTTTTACCGAAGTTCCTGAATTTCAACATATCAGCTACGTCGTAAGTAACCAACTCAGCTAATGTGCGAATATCAGCAGCTTTCAAGCAGTTCAATGCACGCACAGAGAGATCAAGATCTACTAACTCTGTTTTCAAGATCTTACGCATGTGTAAGATTTCTTCATCAACAACTTTCGTTTCTTCTTTAGTTTGAGATTCAAGAAGCATATTCTCATCAGAGAACAAGATAAAATGTTGAATTAAGATTTTAGCAGCTTCTTTCAGCGCCTCTTCAGGGTGAATTGAGCCATCAGTAGAGATATCCAACAATAATTTCTCGTAGTCAGTTTTTTGCTCTACACGGTAATTCTCAATGGTATATTTAACATTCTTGATCGGAGTAAAGATCGAATCGATTGCGATAACACCTACTGGTGCATCAACGACTTTATTCTCATCAGCATTTACGTATCCACGACCTTTGGCAATACTCAATTCCAATTCAATTGTCACTGAATTATCCATGTTACAGATTACCATGTAAGGGTTTAAGACCGTAAAGTTATTAGAGAACTTGGTGATATCACCAGCTAAGAACTGTTCTTGACCATTGATTACTACAAATACCTTTTCGTTGTCGCCAATCTCACCTGTTTTTTTGAAACGGATTTGTTTCAAGTTCAAGATAATTTCAGTTACGTCTTCAACAACACCTTTTATCGTTGAAAATTCGTGCGAAACGCCAGAAAACCTTATCGACGTAATTGCATATCCTTCTAAAGAGGACAATAGAATACGGCGCAAAGCATTACCAATGGTTACACCAAAACCAGGCTCCAATGGACGAAATTCAAACGTACCATCAAAATCCGTAGATTTTTGCATGATAACTTTATCCGGTCTTTGAAATGCTAAAATTGCCATTTATTTTCTTTTAATTTTTTATTTGTAATAATAATAGTAATACAATAGAAGATGCATACCCCAAAATTGGACTATGCATTCTTCTATTTTATTTATTATTTAGAGTATAACTCAACGATTAAGTTCTCTTTAATGTTTTCAGGAATATCAGCTCTTTCTGGATAGCTTAAGAAAGTACCTTTCAATTCCTTCGCATTCCACTCTAACCAAGAAAATTTATTTACAGTACGACCTGCAACTGAATTTGTAATGGCCTCAAGCGTTTGAGAACGTTCACGAACTGCTACAACGTCACCAGGACGTAAGCTATATGATGGAATGTTAACAACTTCGCCGTTAACAGTAACATGTTTATGGGATACCAACTGACGAGCAGCGGCACGAGAAGTAGCAATACCTAAACGGTAAACTACGTTGTCCAAGCGAGCTTCTAGTAATTTTAAGAAGATCTCACCTGTAATACCTTGTTTAGAGGAAGCTTTAACAAATAGATTTGCGAACTGACGCTCCAATACACCATAAGTGTATTTCGCTTTTTGTTTTTCCAACAACTGAATAGCATATTCAGATTGTTTACCTCTGCGTTTAGAAGCTCCATGTTGTCCAGGAGGGTAATTTTTCTTTTCTAACGCTTTATCTGGGCCGAAGATCGGCTCTCTAAATTTACGGGCAATTTTGGACTTAGGTCCTGTATATCTAGCCATTTTTTTTTACAATTAAAGTATCTATCAGCCTATAGCCAATGAATCTTATCTTTAAATTAATTAAACTCTTCTACGTTTTGGAGGACGACAACCGTTGTGAGGAAGTGGAGTGATATCTTTAATAGTAGTCACATCAATTCCCACAGTTTGTAATGTTCTGATTGCAGATTCGCGACCAGCACCAGGACCTTTTACAAACACTTCAACTTTACGTAGACCCAAGTCGTGTGCAACTTTTCCACAGTCTTGTGCAGCTTGACCAGCAGCATATGGCGTGTTCTTTTTAGAACCACGGAAACCCATTTTACCAGCACTAGACCAAGAAATAGTTTGACCTTGATTATTCGTCAAAGTTACAATGATATTATTAAACGTTGCGTTAATGTGAGCCTGACCTACAGGTTCGATAACAACGATACGCTTTTTTGCAGCTTTTTTAGTTTTAGCCATTTCTTATTTATTATTTAGTAGCTTTTTTCTTGTTTGCAACTGTCTTACGTTTACCTTTACGAGTACGTGAGTTGTTTTTAGTACGTTGACCACGAACTGGTAAATGTTTACGGTGACGCAATCCGCGGTAACAACCGATATCCATTAAACGTTTGATGTTTAATTGAACTTCGGAACGCAATGCTCCTTCAACTTTCAGTTCGTCGTTAATGATAGTACGAATTGCTGCCAATTGGTCATCATTCCATTCTTGTACCTTCACATCTTCGCTGATACCAGCCTTTTCCAAGATATATTCAGCTCTTGTACGACCGATACCAAAAATATAGGTAAGGCCGATCACACCTCTTTTGTTTTTAGGTAAATCAATACCTGCTATCCTTGCCATATAATATTAAGCTATTATTTTTTTAATGAATTAACCCTGACGTTGTTTAAACTTAGGATTCTTTTTGTTGATTACAAAAACTTTACCTTTGCGACGGATGATCTTACAGTCCGCGCTACGTTTTTTTATTGATGCTCTTACTTTCATGATATTTATTTTTTCAAAAGCTTGTGCTAATACAAGGGCTTACTGCTATTTGTAGCGATAAGTAATCCTTCCTTTAGTCAAATCATACGGAGACATTTCCAATTTAACTTTATCACCAGGTAAAATTTTGATATAGTGCATACGCATTTTACCAGAAATATGGGCAATGATTTCATGTCCATTTTCCAACTCTACCCTAAACATAGCATTAGAAAGTGCCTCTCTAATTATACCGTCTTGTTCTATTGAGGCTTGTTTAGCCATATATTCTCGATTAAATTTAATTTAAAAGCCTGCGAACAGGAGTGCAAAGATAAATAAAATAATTGAAAACCAATTACTTTTTACCCAAAACTTTCTCAACATGTTCGAATGTCAGCAACACATCGGGTTCTCCTTTTCGGATTGCAACCATCTGTTCAAAGTGCGCTGATAATTTTCCATCCACTGTACTTACTGTCCAACCATCGTCCCAAAAACGAACCCCAGCACGCCCTGCGTTGATCATCGGTTCGATACAAATAACCAAACCTTCTTCCAGTTTTGGGCCAGCACCTCGTTTTCCATAATTAGGAACCTCGGGTTTTTCGTGTAAGTGGTAACCTACACCATGTCCTACCAGTTCCCGCACAATTCCGAATCCGAATTTGCTCACATATTCCTGGACAGCCGAAGAAATATCTCCAACACGCTTACCAGCAACAGCCTGCTCAACACCTTTGTACAATGATTCCTTTGTTACATCCAACAACAATTGTGCTTCCTCAGATATTTCACCTACACCAAAGGTATAAGCAGAATCACTGATAAAACCGTTCAAATTAACACCTCCATCGACTGAAACAAGATCTCCGTCTTTAATTTCGTAATCGCTGGGAAAACCGTGTACAATTTGATCGTTGACAGATATACACAAAGAATATGGAAATCCCTGATAATTTAAGAACGCTGGCGTCCCACCATTATCATGAATATACTCATAAGCTAATTTATCAAGAGATATAGTCTTTACCCCGGGCTTAATCACTTTTGCGATTTCACCAAGCAATTGCGAAAGAACATCTGCTGACTTTCGCAATTGCTCTATATCTTCTGCTGACTTATAAAATACTTTAGACATCTAAAGAAATTAAATTGCCGAATGATCCATTCCCTCAACAGACGCAGCCGAACGGCCTTTAATACGACCTGTTTTCATTAATCCATCATAATGACGCATCAACAAATGAGATTCAATCTGTTGCAAAGTATCCAACACCACACCTACTAAAATCAATAAAGACGTACCTCCATAGAAGTGCGCAAATTGATTATTAATACCAAACAAACTTGCAATAGCAGGAAGAATAGCAATGATCGCTAAGAAAATCGCGCCAGGAAATGTAATATTTGATATTACGCGGTCTATAAAATTACTCGTCTCTAATCCCGGTTTAATACCCGGAACAAAACCTCCGTTCTTCTTCATGTCGTCCGACATCTGTTGAGGATTCACCATGATTGCTGTATAGAAAAACGTAAATGCGATAATTAACACCGCAAATGTTACGTTATACGCTACAGAAGTATAGTTACTCAACGAAGTCAAAAACTCCGATTGAAGATTTGGGAAGAACTGCCCCAAACTCATCGGCACAAACATAATCGCCTGCGCAAAAATGATAGGCATTACACCTGCAGCATTTACCTTTAAAGGAATATACTGACGCACCCCACCGACTTGCTTGTTTCCAACAATTTTCTTCGCGTATTGTACAGGGATCTTACGAACCCCCTGTACGATCAAAATCGTAAAGATCACAACAAAGAACAAAGCCACAAATTCGAGCAACAATGGAATTGGACCACCACCACCTTTCGCCATTCTCGAAACCCATTCCGCAGTGATACCACTTGGCAATTGAGCGATAATACCAGTCATGATGATCAAAGAAATACCATTACCGATACCTTTATCTGTAATTTTTTCCCCTAACCACATCACAAATAAAGTACCGCCTGTCAAAACTACTGCAGTAAGAATAGTGAACAATGGATCTGCAATTGTCTTAGCACTTGGCTCGATCTGAGTACGCACATAGGCAAAAGCTTGAAGCAAAGTAATCCCTAAAGTTAAATAGCGAGTAATTTGGTTCATTTTTTGACGACCACTTTCCCCTTCTTTCTGCATCTTTTGGAAATAAGGAACCGCGATGCCCAGCAATTGAACAACAATGGATGCCGAAATATATGGCATTACCCCTAAAGCAAAGATAGCTGAACGGGAGAATGAACCACCCGCAAACATATCCAGTAAGCCCAATAAACCCTCTTTCTGACCAGAAGCCAGCGCATGAGGATTTACACCTGGTAATACCACGTGACATCCAATACGGTAAATCAAAAGAAAAAGTAAGGTATTTAGAATACGCGTACGTAAATCATCGATTTTCCAAATATTGGTTAAGGTTGTGATTAGTTTCTTCATTTATTAAATTTTAACGATAGAACCGCCTGCAGCTTCAATAGCTTTTTGAGCAGAAGCAGTAAACGCGTGCGCTGTTACTTCAACTTTAGCTTTCAACTCACCGCGACCCAAGATTTTAACTTTGTCATTTTTAGACACTAAACCATGAGCTTTCAATGCGTCGAAATCTACAGCTGTCAAATTGTATTTCTCGATCAACGCTTGTAAAGTATCTAAGTTTACACCATTATACTCAACACGGTTGATGTTTTTGAAACCAAATTTAGGCACACGGCGTTGCAAAGGCATTTGACCACCTTCGAAACCGATTTTCGTAGAGTGACCTGAACGAGAACCAGCACCTTTGTGACCACGTGTTGAAGTACCACCACGACCAGAACCAGTACCACGGCCAATACGTTTGCTACTTTTTACTGCACCTTTTGCAGGTTTTAAATTACTTAAGTTCATTTTAAACTAAATTGTGCTAGCCCTTCGCTCTCACTAAACAGGTACTAGCGATTAAAAAATAATGATTATTAATAACAAGTAATGGAAGAAGTCCAAAGACCTCTTCCATATGCTAATATTAAATAGTTTCGATAGCTACTAAATGGTTTACTTTACGTACCATTCCAATAATTGATGGAGTAGCTTCAACTTCTACTGAGTGGTTGATTCTTTTCAAACCTAATGCCTCAATAGTTTTCTTTTGGCGCTCGCTTCTGTCGATAACGCTCTTTATCTGGGTGATTTTGATTTTTGCCATGATAATTAACCGTTAAATACTTTGTTCAAATCGACACCGCGGTGTTGTGCTACTGTATATGCATCACGCATATCTGATAAAGCTGCTACAGTTGCTTTTACCACGTTGTGTGGGTTAGAAGAACCTAATGATTTAGCCAATACATCTTTGATACCAGCAGACTCCAATACTGCACGCATTGCACCACCAGCCAAAACTCCTGTACCACCTACTGCTGGTTTAATCAAAACTGAACCACCAGAATATTTACCATATTGTGCGTGAGGAACAGTACCTTTGATAATAGGAACTTTTACCAAGTTTTTCTTTGCGTCATCGATACCTTTAGTGATTGCTTCAGTTACTTCTTTAGCTTTACCTAAACCATAACCAACAATACCGTTTTCATCACCTACTACAACAATTGCAGAGAAGCTGAAAGTACGACCACCTTTAGTAACTTTTGCTACACGTTGGATACTTACTAAGCGATCTTTTAATTCAATTTCGCTTGATTTTACTCTTTTTATATTGCTTAATGCCATTTTTTTCTATGATTAAAAGTCTAAACCGCCTTCGCGAGCACCTTCAGCCAAAGATTTGATACGGCCATGGTATAAGTACCCATTACGGTCAAAAACTACTTTATTAATACCTGCTGCTACTGCTTTTTCAGCAACCAATTTACCGACAGCTTTAGACTGTTCCACTTTGTTACCTGATGCAGCAAATTCTTTTGATAAGCTAGATGCAGCAACTAATGTTTTACCTGCATTGTCATCGATGATTTGCGCATAGATACCTTTGTTACTTCTAAAAACCGATAAACGTGGACGTTCAGACGTTCCAGCAAGGTTTTTTCTGATTCCTTTTTTGATTCTCTCTCTACGAGATGCTTTTTGTCCTGCCATGATTATTATTTTTTAGCTGATTTACCTGCTTTTCTTCTCAATACTTCACCTGCAAACTTAACACCTTTTCCTTTGTAAGGTTCTGGTTTACGGAAGCCACGGATTTTAGCCGCTACTTGTCCGATCAATTGTTTATCGGCACACTCTAAAGTGATTGTAGGGTTTTTACCTTTTTCAGCAGTAGTTAATACTTTAACTTCGTTTGGCAATACAAAAACAATCTGGTGAGAGAAACCTAAAGTTAACTCTAATACGTTACCAGTACTTGAAGCACGGTAACCTACACCGACTAACTCTTGCGTAGTTTTGTAACCTTCAGTCACACCGTAAACCATGTTAGCCAACAGGGAGCGGTATAGACCGTGTAATGCTTTGTGTTTCTTTTGATCAGTTGGACGTGTTACAACGATATTGCCTTCTTCTTGAGCAATCGTGATGTCACGGTCAACTTGTTGTGTTAATTCGCCTTTAGGACCTTTTACTGAAACTAAGTTTTTGTCCGAAATAGTAACAGTTACCCCAGCAGGGATAGCGATAGGCGCTTTTCCAATTCTTGACATTTCTTTGTGCTTTTACCTAGATTAATAAACGTAACATAAAACTTCACCACCAACATTTTGAAGTCTAGCTTCTTTATCTGTCATTACACCTTTAGATGTTGACAAGATAGCAATACCTAAACCATTCAAAACACGGGGCATAGTATCAACGCTTGCATACTTTCTTAAACCAGGTTTACTCACACGTGTCAACGTACGAATAGCCGGAATTTTGCTAATTGGGTTATATTTCAATGCGATTTTGATCGTACCCTGTACGCCATTCTCATCAAATTTGTAATTAGCAATGTAACCTTTATCAAAAAGAACTTTAGTGATTTCTTTTTTTAGGTTCGATGCAGGAATTTCAACAACCCTGTGGTTGGCCTTGATGGCATTCCTTACTCGTGTAAGGTAATCCGCAATTGGATCTGTAGTCATTATATATGAAAATTTGTGACAGCGGTTTCCCTCCCAACCGTTGGTATGGGACCTTCTATCTGTTAAACGATTTTAAAATGCAAAAAACCCGGCAATCCTAAGTTGAATTGCCCGGGCAAAATTAAGTATTTTTTTTAAATTACCAAGAAGCTTTTTTCACCCCTGGGATTTTGCCATCTAAAGCCATCTCACGGAATGTTACACGAGAGATACCGAATTGACGCATATATCCTTTAGGACGGCCAGTCAATTTACAACGATTGTGTAAACGTACTGGAGAAGCATTTTTAGGCAATTTATCTAATGCAGCGTAATCGCCAGCAGCTTTTAATTCTGCACGTTTTGCTGCATATTTAGCTACCAATTTAGCGCGTTTTACTTCGCGTGCTTTTAATCCTTCTTTAGCCATTGTTATTAGTATTTTGATTTTTAAATGGTAAACCGAATTGTTTCAACAATTCTAAAGCCTCAACATCATTTTGAGCAGAAGTCACGAAAGTGATATCCATACCTTGGATCTTGTTGATTTTGTCAATGTTGATCTCAGGGAAAATGATCTGTTCAGTGATACCTAAGTTGTAGTTACCACGTCCGTCAAAGCCTTTATCGTTGATACCGCGGAAGTCACGAATACGTGGAAGCGATACGGCTACCAAACGATCCAAGAACTCAAACATATTGTTGTCACGCAAAGTAACACGTGCCCCTACAGGCATACCTTTACGTAATTTAAAGTTCGAGATATCTTTTTTCGATTTTGTAGCGACAGCTTGTTGACCTGTAATTAAAGTCAACTCAGCGATAGCGTTATCGATTAATTTTTTGTCAGCTGTTGCAGCTCCTACGCCTTGTGAAACAACGATTTTCTCAAGTTTAGGAACCTGCATAATACTTTTATACTGAAATTTTTCTTGAAGTGCTTTACGGATTTCCTCCGCATATTTCACTTTTAATCTTGGTACGTAAGTCATTATTTAATTTCCTCCCCTGATTTTTTAGCGTAACGAACTAATTTACCATCTGCGTTTAACTTACGACCTACACGTGTAGTTGCACCCGTTTTAGGATCGATAACAGCTAAATTAGAGATGTGAATACCAGCTTCCTTCTCAATGATACCACCATTAGGATTAGCTGCACTTGGTTTAGTGTGTTTTTTCACGATGTTAGCGCCCTCAACGATAGCTCTATTTTTATCCACTAAAACAGTTAATACTTTTCCTTGAACACCTTTAGAGTTACCAGCGATAACTTTCACTAAATCACCTTTTTTAATTTTGATTTTGTGCGTAGTTGTTTTTGTTTTCTGTGCCATAATTATAAAACCTCCGGTGCTAATGATACAATTTTCATGAACTGTTTCTCACGCAACTCTCTAGCCACAGGGCCAAAGATACGTGTACCACGTGGTTCATCATTATTATTTAATAATACAGCGGCGTTGTCATCGAAACGGATATATGAACCATCTTTACGACGGATTTCCTTTTTCGTTCTAACGACTACTGCTTTAGAAACGGAACCTTTTTTCACGTTTCCTGAAGGCATAGCGCTTTTCACCGATACAACAATCTTATCTCCGATTGATGCATAACGCTTGCGCGTACCGCCCAATACACGGATTACTAAAACTTGTTTAGCACCGCTATTGTCAGCTACATTAAGTCTTGATTCTTGTTGTACCATGTTATTTAGCTCTTTCTATAATTTCAACTAATCTCCAGTTTTTTGTTTTACTCAGCGGACGAGTTTCCATAATTAATACCGTATCGCCGATACCGCAGGTATTAGTTTCGTCATGAGCTTTAAATTTAGTAGTTTTTTTAACGAACTTACCATAGATCGGGTGTTTCACTTTACGCTCCACTGATACCACGATAGATTTGTCCATCTTGTTGCTAACTACTAAGCCGATTCTTGTTTTTCTTAAATTTCTTTCCATTTCGACTTTAAATTTATGCCTCAGAGGCTGTTTCATTTTTAGCTGCAGCTTTGCGTGCACTGATCTCTGTACTGATACGAGCGATAGTTCTGCGTGCTGCTTTGATCACGTTAGGGTTCTCAATAGCTGAAACAGCATGTGCAAATTTCAATTTTGTAAGGGCTGTTTTCTCTTCTACAAGACGAGCTTTTAAGTCCTCATTAGATAATTCTAAAATTTCTGAATTTTTCATGTTTTTTCAGTTGTTATTTGGGTTATCATCGGTTTATATATAGCGTTAGGGGTAACGGCCCTAACGCTTAAATGATGACATTACCAAGATTTTATGCTTCAACGTAGTCTCTACGAATCACAAACTTAGTTTGAACCGGAAGTTTTTGAGCGGCAAGGCGTAAAGCTTCTTTGGCAATTTCCAAAGGCACACCTTCTGCTTCAAATAACATACGGCCTGGGCGTACTACTGCTACCCAGTATTCTGGAGCACCCTTACCTTTACCCATACGTACCTCTGCAGGTTTTTTCGTAACCGGTTTGTCAGGGAAAATACGAATCCAAACTTGACCTTCACGTTTCATATAACGTGTAACCGCAATACGAGCTGCCTCGATTTGACGACTAGTGATCCATGCTTGCTCCATTGTTTTGATACCGAAAGAACCGAAAGCTAACTCCGCTCCACGAGAAGCGTTACCTTTCATGCGGCCTTTCTGCATCTTTCTGAACTTCGTTCTTTTTGGCTGTAACATGTTCGTATACTTTTTAAATCTGCTTCTTCAGCAGGTTTTTGTTGTAATCTAAATAAAACTATTAATCTTTTTTCGGACCACGGTTGCTTCCACCACGGTTGTTTCCACCACGGTTGTTTCCACCGCGACCACCTTTGTTATTGCGGTTGTCACGACGTTCGCCACCACCTTCGTGGTTGCCACGTGATTTTACACCAGATGCTTGACCAATGTTTGGAGATAAGTCACGTTTACCGTAAACCTCACCTTTACAGATCCAAACTTTGATACCAATTTTACCGTATGTAGTCAATGCTTCAGCTAAAGCGTAGTCGATATCAGCACGCAATGTGTGCAAAGGAGTTCTTCCTTCTTTGTATTGTTCAGTACGCGCCATTTCAGCACCGCCTAAACGACCAGAACACATGATTTTGATACCTTCTGCACCCATACGCATGGTAGAAGCGATTGAAGTTTTCATTGCACGACGGAATGAAATACGTGCCTCTAATTGTTTAGCGACACCTTCTGCTACTAACTTAGCATCTAACTCAGGGCGTTTGATCTCGAAAATGTTGATTTGAACATCCTTTTTAGTCAGTTTCTTCAACTCTTCTTTGATCTTGTCAACTTCTTGACCACCTTTTCCGATAACGATACCTGGACGAGCAGTGTGAATTGTAACAGTGATACGTTTTAACGTTCTTTCGATAACAACTTTAGCTACACCACCTTTTGCGATACGAACAGAAAGATATTTTCTGATTTTTTCGTCTTCAACTAATTTATCGGAATAGTTTTTACCTCCGAACCAGTTAGAATCCCAACCTTTGATGATTCCTAATCTGCTACCTATTGGATTTGCTTTTTGTCCCATTTCTCAATAAATTAGTTTTGTTCAACGTTTAATTTGCTATCAACTACCAACGTAACGTGATTTGAACGTTTACGAACTCTGTATCCGCGACCTTGAGGAGCCGGACGTAATCTTTTCAATTGACGACCACCACCTACTGATACTTCTTTTACAATTAGTTCGCTTTCTTCCACTGATTTACCTTCGTTTTTGGCTTCCCAGTTTTTGATTGCAGATAATAATAATTTTTCTACACGAGCAGCAGCTTCTTTACTTGAGTGTTTTAAAATGTATAATGCATTTTCAACACGTTGACCACGAATTAAATCTACCACTAAGCGCATCTTACGAGGCGAAGTCGGGCAGTTCAATAATTTGGCATCCGAAGCTCCTCCTTTTTGAGCTTTCTCTTGCTCTTTGCGTTGTCTAATTAAGACAGACTTTTTAAGTTTTTTTGTTGCTTCCATTACCTATTATTTTTTCTTTTCTGCGTGGCCTCTGAATGTACGCGTAGGAGCGAATTCACCAAGCTTGTGACCTACCATATTCTCTGTTACATAAACAGGGATAAATTTATTCCCGTTGTGCACTGCGAAGGTATGGCCAACAAAATCAGGGGAAATCATTGATCTACGAGACCATGTTTTGATAACTGACTTTTTGTTAGTTTCATTCATAGAAAGAACTTTTCTCTCTAAGTTGTGATCGATATAAGGACCTTTTTTAATTGAACGAGCCATTATTTTTTCCTTCTCTCAATGATGTAACGATTCGATGTTTTCTTCTTGTAACGTGTTTTGAAGCCTTTAGCTAATACACCTGTACGTGAGCGTGGGTGACCTCCTGAAGTACGGCCTTCACCACCACCCATAGGGTGATCTACTGGGTTCATCGCAACACCACGAACTCTTGGACGACGACCTAACCAACGTTTGCGACCTGCTTTACCTAACACTTGGTTAGATCTTTCATGGTTCGATACTGAACCAATCGTAGCAACACAAGTCAATAAGATCATACGTGTTTCGCTCGAAGGCAATTTGATGATTGCATATTTACCATCACGAGCAGACAATTGAGCATAAGTACCAGCCGAACGAGCAATTGAACCACCTTGACCAGGATTTAATTCAATGTTGTGGATGATAGAACCCAATGGAATGTTTGCTAATGGTAATGTATTACCAACTTCTGGGGCAACTTTATCACCTGCTATTACAGTTTGACCAACTACTAAACCAGCTGGAGCAAGAATGTAACGTTTTTCACCATCTGCATAATGCAACAATGCAATACGAGCAGTACGATTTGGATCGTACTCAATAGTAGCTACTTTTGCAGGGATATCTTTTTTATCGCGTTTGAAATCAATTAATCGGTATACTTTTTTATGTCCCCCACCGAGATAACGCATAGTCATTTTACCGGAGTTATTACGACCGCCTGATTTCTTGTTGATTTTAACTACTAACGATTTTTCAGGAACGTTTGTAGTAACATCAGAGTAGTCTGCGCCTACTCTAAAACGAGTACCAGGGGTTACCGGTTTGAATCTTTTAACTGCCATTTTTTATTATATAGTACTGTAAAAGTCAATAGTTTCGCCGTCTTTAATAGTAATGACAGCCTTTTTATACTTAGGAGCTCTACCAGATACGAAACCTGCTTTTGTGTAACGGCTTTTTGCTTTACCAGCTACTACTGCAGTGTTTACAGCAAGAACTGTAACACCAAACATAGCCTCAACAGCTGCTTTGATCTGGATTTTGTTTGCTCTGTGATCTACTTTGAAAGCGTAACGGTTTAATTTTTCCGTTAACAAAGAAGCTTTCTCAGTCAAGATAGGTTTTTTAATAATTTCCATATTACTTAGCTAATGCTTCCTCCAAAGATTTAACAGAATCTGTTGTCAACAATAATTTTGTTGCGTTCAATACATCATATGTATTTAAATCAGATGCAACAATAACTTTTGCTTTTTTCAAGTTTCTGCTTGATTTATAAACAATTTCATCGTAAGCTGGCAATACCAACAATGTTTTCTCATCAGCTACATTCAACGCATCGATTAAAGCAACATAGTTTTTAGTTTTGATAGCATCGAATTTCACTTCGTCCAATACCACAATGTTATTATCTTTTGCTTTGTAAGACAACGCTGATTTACGTGCTACTTGTTTCAATTTCTTGTTCAATTTGAACGAGTAGTCACGAGGTTGAGGACCGAATACACGACCACCACCATTAAACAATGGAGATTTGATAGAACCCGCACGAGCACCACCAGTACCTTTTTGTTTGTGTAATTTACGAGTAGAACCCGCGATTTCGTTACGTTGTTTAGATTTGTGAGTTCCTTGGCGTTGGTTCGCTAAGTATTGTTTCACATCCAAATAGATCGCATGATCGTTAGGCTCTAACCCAAATACCGACTCAGGAAGTTGCACCTTGGCACCTGTTTCTTTACCTGATAAATTTAAAACTTTAACTTCCATCTCTACTATTTGTCTACGATTACATAAGAACCTTTAGCTCCTGGAATGGAACCACTAACAACGATAAGGTTTTGCTCAGCGTAAACTTTCAACACCTGTAAGTTTTGAACTTTAACTCTGTCACCACCTGTACGACCTGCCATGCGCATACCTTTGAATACGCGTGAAGGCCATGATGAAGCACCTAATGAACCTGGAGCACGCAATCTGTTGTGCTGACCGTGAGTCGCACCACCTACACCACCAAATCCATGACGTTTCATTACACCTTGGAAACCTTTACCTTTTGAAGTACCGACTACATCTACGTACTCACCTTCTTCAAAAAGAGTAACGTCAACTACGTCACCAAGTTGTTTTGCATCTGGGAAAGTTTTAAACTCTACCAACTTACGCTTAGGCGTTGTATTTGCTTTCGCAAAGTGCCCTTTCAAAGGAGCTGTCGTGTTTTTCTCCTTAGCTTCGTCGAAACCAAGTTGAATTGCCGAGTAGCCATCCTTTTCTTCCGTACGTATCTGCGTAACCACGCACGGCCCGGCCTGAATCACTGTACAAGGAATATTTTTCCCATCAGCGTTAAACAGGCTCGTCATTCCTACTTTTTTTCCAATAATACCTGACATGTTGTAAATTAATTAATTAAAAGTCCTTCGAAGCAGTAGGGCTTCGCTCAAGACATACTTTCCCCTTTAAGGGATTGCAAAGTTACAAACATTTTTATAACTGTCAAATAATTAATGAATTATTTTTTTATTTTATCCTGTAGCAGGAAAACTGCCTTAACCCCTCCTGCCCCCCTTCGCCTATCAACAAGAATCACAACGTTCGAAGAAAAAGAAATAAAAAAAATGAGTTTCAAAATTTATACTGCCATACAGTTGTCATTGGGCCACCTAAATTTGTGGCATATTACAGCGCAAGAGGCGATGTAAATTTTTAAATTTTAAATACGAAAAAATGAGTACAGCGATCATTTCGAAACAAGAATTACTTGAACACTGGTTGGGCCATAGAAAATTGACCCGCCAAACTATTGAAAAATTTCCCGAAGAAGAATTGTTCAATTATAAAGTAGAAGGCATGCGAACTTTTGCGGATATGCTGAAAGAATTATTGGCAATTGCCGTTCCCGGCCTACAGGAGATCGTAGATAACAAAAGTGGTGAGCTAAACGAAAATTTCAGCTATTCAACAAAAGCCCAGCTTTTACAAGCGTGGGACGAGGCAACTCCAATACTCATCGATCTATTTAACAAAATCTCGGAAGAACGCTTTGCTGAGGAATTCAATTTGTTTGGACAGTACAAATCGCCGGTCGTCCACAGCATTCTTTATTTTATAGATAATGAAATCCATCACCGCGGGCAGGGATTTGTCTACCTGCGCTTGCTTGGCATTCAACCACCGTTTTTTTGGGAAAGGGGATAATTTCGGACATAACCCGACAAGAATACTTGCTTGGATCCAACAGGAAGAACCTAGCAAGTATTCTTGCCCACTTCAATACAGCTGAAGCCTGCCTGCACCTTGTCATGATTAAGCTGTTCTAAAGCTGATGACAGCAATCGTTTTACCACTCCTTTCAACGACTCGGGCTCGATAATATTTCCTTTGTCAGCAAACATCAAATACCAACGTGCAAATCCATTTTCCATATTTACACATTCGAAATGCATTTCAACATAATCTTCCGCAATCACTTCCTGCTGAAAGCCGAAATAATGACGGTCCCATTCCATATACCTTGCCATTTCCTTATCCACCCGTACCACGACTTTAGTAGTCGGATCTTCATGTCGTTTGTTGAGAAAGAAAGATAGCTCAGGATGTTCTTTTCCAAAATCATCTGTAAGTATTCGGATATTATTTATACGGTCCAATCGAAATTGCCTATAATCCTTTCGTAGTTTACAGAATGCGAGGATATACCAGAATTTACTTTCAACAAAGATACCAACAGCTTCAATTTCCCTTTTCTCAGGATTTTTGTCCGACGGTTTGGTATAATAAATCTCTACGCACTTTTTTGCAGCGATACTTTCGATCAATATGTTGGTGCCATGCGTTAGCTTTTCGTTGAACTGATGTCGCCCACCCCGGACAAGAAATTTATCTCCGACTAGGGCGACTTGCTCTTTTTCGTTGCCTCTCAGTATCGCCTTCATTTTAAGCAATGCTGTGGCAAAATGATTGGCAAGATTCCGATCCGTATATTTTTCAACCAGTTTCTCCGCTGCGACAAAACTTAATGCTTCTTCTTTTGTAAATTGCAAGGGTGGCATTTTATACCCCTCCACTAAAGAGTATCCGCTTCCGGCTTCGCCATAGATTGGAACTCCAGCCTGCATCAAGGAGCGGATATCACGGTAAATTGTACGCTGGCTCACTTCAAAGCGTTCTGCCAAAGCCCCCGCTGTCACAACAGGTTTGGCCTGTAGATGCATATAAATAGCGAGTATACGATCAAATCTTTTCTGGATATCCGTCATTGGGATAAAGGTACGAGTTATTCTATTTTCTTTAACAAATATAAAGATATGTTTTCACAGGTATAGCGCTGAATACTTTTTCAATTCATCACTCAAATCTCGCACAAATTCCCTTGAATTAACAACGAACCCAGCCTTGGAATCGATATCTCTGCCCTTCATCTATATAGTCGCCGTCTCATTGACATCTGTGTTAAATCCGAAGCTGGCACCCTACTTCTGGTCAACCAATCCAATAAAGAAGAAATTGCTAAAGGAGACGAGTTCCTGCTGCGCAATTGGAGCTACTACGGGTTGATCGAAAAAATCAAATACAAGGCCAGCATGGCTGGCATAAACGTTATCGTTGAATAATTTCAAAAATGGCAAAGCTTTACATCATAAAGCCTTGCCATTAAACTTATCTTTAAGCATAACACTTTATCTTTAAGCATAACACTTTTCTAATCCAGCTTATGGATTCCGTCGAAAACAACTATATAACCCCACAATAAATGGAATTCGAAAAGTCGTCTTTGAGTGTATCCCATACACCTACATAAACATGGCAATCGAATGCTTTCTTGCTTATCCCCTCAACTTCAAATGAGCAGGAACCCTGATTTACATTGGCAATAGATATTTTCAACCGCGACTCGCCCTCTATGTCTATCAATCCCACATTGATTTTATATATACTGCTTCTATATTCATCATCTACAGTCCAGCTAAGATCAATCCGATCACCATCCAAACTTACTTGACAGTTAGCTAATGGGGTAAGCGGACCTGAAAACAGGAGGAGTTTTTCAGGATTCACAAAAGGCTTATTATTTTCACCTAATTCAAGAGTTTCTTTAAAAATGTGGCGCTGCGCCAATTGGAAAGCTCCTACACGACCTCCTTTTGTCGCGAGTGATTGATAACCAAACTCTAGAATTACTTTATTGGCGCCAGCAAACTTACCTGCAACTTTTTGTTTTTCTCTATTTAAAAGTTCGGCCTCGCTCGGCGGAGACGTTCGTTTTTTTCTTTTGCCGCCACGTACGACATTTTGGCCTTTCAATAGATAAGCACTCACCGAACCAAATTTCCCAACAATAGCACCGTTCGGACCATTTTGTAAAATTGCCATAAAATTTTTCTCCTTTTGTCTATAATTGATGGTATATAACTTATTACTAATATAACATCAAATTGCCCATTAAAAGAGGAGTAACACTACTTTTACAAAGTATTAACAGGGGGTTAACAGGGGTAATCCCCCTGTTAACCCCCTGTTATCCCCCTGTTAACCCCCTATAAATCCCTTGTCAATATAGGAATTGGTGTTAAATTGGTAGTTATTTGAGCGTACGAGATGGATGTACGAAATAAGTACTTCACTTTTTCCACAGGATGTTAACAACTTTGTTGAAAACTCAAGAATCCTCTCGTCAGGGCTTGATAACCTTCTCTCCACGGAGCAATCGGTCATAGCGCACCAATGCCTCTACATAATAGTAATCCGCATAGGTTAACGGAACATCAACTTCTGTTTTATGTGGAATAGAACCGACACTATGTTTTAAAATATACCCTCCGGCCTCTTTGAAATCTGCTTTATAAGGTTTAGCAGAAAGCGACCGCAGCATTTGTTCAGCCTTTGAGATATAGAGCTGGCTTTCACTACCTGTTGTGTATTGTGCAAGTTCCAGCAAAGCCGAAGCGGTCACCGAAGCGGTCGATACATCACGAAGGTCTTTCTGGCTATAATATTTACTATCCGGAGTAAGCTTGTTCTGGTCCATATCCCAATAAGGTATGAGATCTTTCGGAAGATTGGGATGATTCAGGTAAAACTGTGCAATATGTCGAGCGTGCTCCAAATACCTCCTGTCGCCGGTCTCGCGGTACATCATCGTATAACCATAAAGCCCCCAGGATTGCCCTCTGGCCCATGCAGACTCATCAAAAGCTCCTTGCGCAGTCTTTCTCGAAATAATACTTCCATCTTTCGGATTGTAATCCACGACATGGTAGGAACTATAATCTTTTCGGTAATGGTTGACCATCGTTGTATTGGCATGCTGCACCGCAATATCCCGATAACGCTGATCACCTGTCATCTTGGAAACTTCCGTCAAAAATTCCAGGTTCATCATGTTGTCGATGATCACCGGATAGGTCCAAGACTGGCCATCCCAATTTTTTCCACCGTCCCATGAACGAATCGTTTTCGGTGCTTCATGGAAACGTGTCGCCAACGACGCTGCTCCAGTACTTAAAATTTCTTTATAGGACGCCGAATCACCCGTCAAGCGCAATGCATTCCCAAAGCTACAATACAACATGAAGCCCAAATCATGTGTTCCTTTGTTATATTTTTCTTTCTCCAGTTGCTTCAGTTTACTTTTGGCTTCCGTCAAAAGCTTTTCATCCTTGGTATACTCGTATAAGTATAACACTGTACCGGGATAAAAGCCAGAACACCACCAGCTCGAACCCCAATTTACATATTTGCCATCTTTATAGGTTGTAGGCATATCCGATTCATCGATCGATGCTGCCAGGTAGGCAATTTGTTTGTGTGCATCTTCTAAATTGGAGCGGACAAATTCTTTGTCGAGCCCCAATTTCACCGCCGTCAAGTTCCGCTGACTGGAACAGGAGACTCCCTGCATTCCCAGCCCAATTATCAAAGCCCCCGTAATATAGTGTTGTATCTTCATTTTATCCAATCCTTAATCTTTTGCTTTTTTATTCCTTTTTCGTTTTAATAACTTACATAATAGTCTTTGGGAAATTGCTCTGCCTTCCAGCATTTTTGGGAAGTCCATGGTTGTGGAGCACAGGTCCAGAACTCATCCTCTGCCGGTAACCCCAAGGGCAGGAAAGAAAGAGAGGCCACATACATTGAACCTGCATTTGTATAGTAATCTGCGAGATTGGATTGTTTATCACCTACCACGCCCATACGCAGCCATCCCGAGGGCGCAAAGGTTTTGTCAATATAAATATGACGAAGTATCGTGGTTAATGCAGCCCTGACCTGTCCTTTCGAAATGTCTTCGGGCAACTTATTTTCCAAAGCAACTGTTGCCAGCGGCTGGAATGCGGCATTCTTATACGTTGAGGAACGTCCAACAACGACATAATGGCCTTCCGGCGAGATCATGCGTTCCAGATGATGCGCATAGCGCTGCATGCGTTTATAGGCCCGCTCATACATCTCCTTGTATTTTCCACCAGCTGGGATATTATGACGCAGCGACTCCACCTGCATACAATGGATCACATAACCATTGTAGTGGTCAAAACTAAAATGGGCACCATCACTATACCAGCCATCTCCCACATACCATTCCTGATCAAATTTATTGACCGCATAATCGATCTTTTCCCGTACAAATTGCTCTCCTATGCTGTAAAGAAACGTTTCTGTCATTGCGGCAAACAGCAGCCAATTGCTCTCATTCGGCTTAATCTTGCGCAATAGTTTGAACTCCTCAACGACTCTTTTTTTAGTCACTTGGTTTAAAGGTTCCCATAAAGCTTTTGGAGCCCTCAAAAAAGCCAGTGCAAGATGCGCTGCATCCACAAGAGTCTGAGAGGAAGGTCCTCGCCAAGTAAAATAATCCGGGGATTTGGGGTCTACTCCATATTGTATACCGAGCAGCGTCTGTTCTCTCAATTTTTTTCGCAGTTTCCCTTCCTCAGTTAGGTCATCCGGTAGGGCCAACCAAGGTGCCATTCCGGCCAACAAGCGCCCGAAGGCTTCCAGATATCCCACTCCGGGATCCCTGCTATCAAAAGTTGGACTTACCTCCATCGGCATATTTTTACGCCACTGTTGTTTACTAATATTGCTCAATATGGGGGCTGCCATCTTATGTAAGATAGATACCCAATAAGCCCGGTCATTTTCGGTCAAATTTCTTTTATCGTCTAAAGTACTTGCTTTTGCTTCCATTGGTAAAGACGCCGTTAATGCGCCTACTCCAGCTCCGCCTAACAATTTTAATAAGGATCTTCTCTTCATTGATAAGGGTTTATAAATTAAAAATATCTATTGTACATAAAAATACTAGCCGAAGTAAACCAATCGCTTCAGCAAACGACTGCATGAGCGATTGATAACAAACTTCCTCCTTAATAAATCCATCCTGGTGTCGGTTTCAGATTTCTATTTAATTCTATTTCGGCCTTTGGAACTGGCCAAGTGTACCATTGATCACCTATCCATTCATAAGTAGTACCTCCAGTGTTCTCACTACCTCCCCACGCATGTTGCGAAAATTTCTGATCAAACTTTGTCTCTTTCAGCGTCTTCCAACGCATTTCATCAAAAAAGTTAACGCCCTCCCCAATTAATTCACGACGTCGTTCATCTCGTACATAATTACGTGCATTAGTTTGATTTGAAAAAGAAGAAGCCATTGTTGGAATTCCAACTCGATCCCTGACTTGTTTTACTTTTGCCATAGCACCGGATAGGTCATTCATCTCTACTAATGCTTCTGCCCACATCAACAAAACATCGGCATAACGAATAATAGGCTCGTCTACCGGATTTTGCTCACGACGGGCATATTCTAATCCTTCGCCCACAAACTTACGATGGATATACTTAAACTCGGCCTGTGCATTTGCACTTCCCGAAGTATAATAAGTGCTGGGCAAACTACTATTCAAATTGGGTTCAGCTCCAGATTGGTCTACATAATACTTACCAGTGACGGGGAATCTATAGGTATACACACCTGCAGCAGTAGAATTGCTATTTACGCCTTGAAAAGATGCATAAGGTGTCAAGACATTATAAGCTAACCTTGGATCTCTATTTGCGTAGGCTGCTTTCAGTCGCGCCTCATTACCTTCTGGCAGATAAAATGCCCGCGCAGTACTATTCAATTTATTTAATTCCGTATTGATTACTGTGGTCACCGTTGGGTGAACATCATTTCCATTAACTTTTTGATCTCGTATAAAAAAGACTTTTCTATTGGGAGCGCCTAAAGCATTTACTGTATTCCATTCAGGAATGTAATCCGACCAACTAAACGGACGGACAGTAGTTCCGTCAATAATTTCTTCATATAAATTGACCAAAGCTGGAGTTACTTGTAAATCTGTCCAACATCCTCGACTATCTTTTGCTCCCTGTTGAAACGCCGCTGTGTATTTCTGCACAGCTGAACCATATCCCGATGGTTCCTCAATATACTGAACGCTCAAAATCATCTCTTCACAACGTTCATTTGCTACTTTGAACAATTGCTTATAATTGGCGAAAAGTTTATAACCACTCTCACCAACCTTTGCAAAGTCAGCGACGGCCAAATCATATTTTTTTGTCATGAGATAAGCACGTCCACGTAATGCATAGGCCGCACCTTTACTTACTCTCCCCTCCCCTTGAATTTGATTGTTTGGCAAAGCGCTTTCATTAATTGCGTCCGACAAATCTTTAACAATAAGTGCCCAAACCTCTTCTTCTGAACTTTGGCCTTTATTACCTTCTGCTGGACTAATAGGCTCTGTGTAAATAGGAACACCCAAACCATTCCGGCCATACAGTTCATTAAGCCGCATGTAAAAGAATGCCCGCAAGACTTTGCATTCAGCGACCAGCTTATTCTTTTTTTGCTGATCCATCGCTGCATCTGGTATGTGAACTATAGCATCATTAGCGCGGTGTACCCCATCATACAACCATTTCCATTGGAATGAAAAATAGGAATTACTTGGATTAACGGCACTGGAAAAAAGGTTGTTTAAATTATATTCCCCTTGTCCAGTCATACCAAAGGCCTCATAAGCATAATACCCAATATTGGCAGAGGTCCCTACAATTCCATCACTTCTTACCGGACGTTGTAACGAATAATAAACGCCTATTACCCCCTGATCAACCAACGTTTCAGATGACCACATTGTTCCCGACGATATTTTGTCATTAGGTGTAAGGTCCAATATTTTTGTACAAGACGATAAAGAACTTGCTATACCAATTGCTATGACAGATTTTAATATTTTTTTCATCTCTATTTTTATTTTATTTGACTAAACAGCGTTTAAAACGAAGACGTTAGTCTAGTCTTACGCTATTGAAAACTCAAATTAACTCATCCTTCTGTTCGGAGATTAAGTTAAAAAGTTACCGATACCCCAGCGGAATATAGCTTCGCAATCGGATAAACGATCAGTGAACCGCCTAGTTCCGGATCCACTCCCGGAAAATCTTTATGTTTAAAAGTCAACAGGTTTTCTCCTGTTACAAATACCCTTAAGTCCTTAATTTTAGCTTGATTCATCCATTTCTTAGGAAATGTATAGCCTAACTGCAAAGACTTTAACTTTAAATACGAGGTATTGTACAAATAGAATGTATTAGCCTGCATGATTGAACTTGAAGAAAGCAAACGTGGATATTTACCATTGATATTTGCATTTGGATCTGTAGCAGGATCATAATTATCATAATCGCTATTGGCTCTTACGGCATCATAGGAATAGTATTTTTTCCAAGCGTCTGCTGGCAATTGGTCACCTGTATTCGCTAATATTGATCCGTTTGATCCACGCTCATTAATATAATGGTAAGAGCCAACGCGACCAGCCAACAACATATTTAGATCAAATCCTTTGTATGCGGCTGTCAGATTTAGGCCAAACACAAATTTGGCAACAGAAGACTTGCCGGTGAATTCACGGTCATCATCATTACCGTACTTACCATCACCATTCGCATCTGCCATAAGCATTTGTCCATACCAAATATTTGCTGCCCCAGGCCCCACTGAATTGTTATTGAAAGAATAGTTTGCGGCAATCATGGATTTTACCCATTCCAGGTCGGCTTTAGTACGAATCATTCCATCTGTAGGCCCTCCATTGGGATCTACACTTCCATCAGATTTCAGATAAGTTCCAGTACCGGCATAAGGCCTCCTCAAAAACCATTCATCAAGCATATGCTGTTCCACACGACGTTCGTTCCCTCCCGTAGATACATCTGCTAAATTCGTATAGCGCCAAGTTGGGTTACCCCAAATATCGAGAGTCGATGGATCTTGTTCATATTTTAATGTGCCTTTAAAACCCGAAACTCTGTTCATGTTGTAGGAAATGTTGCCATTTACGCCATACCTAAAATCTCCAATTTTATCGTTCCAACCCAGATTAAGCTCTATCCCCTTATTATTCATTGAAGCGGTATTGGACATCGGCGCATTGATGTTTCCCATTGTCATGTAAATAATCGCTGCAGTTAAGATATCAGAAGTCTTTCGGGAATACATATCGGCCTCGACACTCAAACGACGATCCAAGAAACTGGCCTCTAACCCCAAATTATACGTGGTCAGTTTTTCCCATGATAAACTCAGATTCTGAATGGTTTGTTGAATCACACCATTTGCAACCGACTCGTTGAATACATTATTCACTTTCTGATAAAGGGTCTGCCAGTCGTAATTCCCACTTATCGTGTTTCCTAAAGTTCCATAGGACCCTCTAAGCTTTAAGTAGTTAACCGTTGTTTTGGCTGGATCAAAAAAACGTTCGTTACTGATAACCCAACCTGCCGAGAAAGAAGGGAAAAAGCCAGTACGATGTCCCGGAGCAAACTTGGACGAAGCATCCGAACGAAAGTTTCCTTCGAACAAATATTTACCATCATAGGCATAGTTTACCCGACCGAAATAAGAAACCATGGCATTCTCTGCCTTTGCATCTCCTCCAATTGATTCCATGGTTGCGCCAGAGGTAATATCGGTTACGTCCCAGTCTAGTAAGCCCCGTTTTGTAGCACTGAATCCGCCTGTTTTGGAATAATACTGTTCATACCCCGCTAAACCACCAACATCGTGTTTTCCAAAAGTATGAGCATAACGCAACAATGCATTAGCTGTATAATTGGATGATTTATAAGCGTATCTATAAGTCGTTGCCTGGTCCAGATTTCCTATCCCCTCTTTGGGCTTCTCAAAGCTTTCTCTAAAACTATACCTCGGCAAATTTTGGGAATAATTTTCATCCTCACGCATGTATTCACTGTAGTTAAAGCGAGCCTCTGCAATAATTCCCTTCCAAATATCTGCGTTAGCATACCATGTACTATTGATACGTGTGTAGTTGTTTTCTCCCCCATTTGACGCTACCTGCTGCAGAATATTATCCTTATTTGTTGTGTTAGGATCTTCACTGGAACCATATTTTCCCTCATAAATTGGTGTCATTCCAGGAAAAGCCTGCAGCAAATAGGTCATTGAAGTGCTGCCCGGCTGCTTATACTCCTTTGTTGCATAGGTCTGTGTACCGAAAGTAATTCTATCCGCAATTTTTGTTTCTACATTGGTCCGAATATTAAATCTTTTCATTCCCGTATTCGCCAATGTTCCAGGATTATTTTGATACCCTGCTGACAGGAGATAAGAAGATTTATCACTTCCTCCTGTTACCGAAACGCCATAGCGCTGATAATATTGAGGTTGGAAGAGAACCTGGGCCCAATCTGTATTTGGATATGCCAACCAATTTGGAATGCTATTGCCGGTTATTGGATTAACGTATAGACCATTGGGATCGGCATTTGCTTTGCGCCAGTCTTCTATAGTTGAAAGCGTATAATCTGGAGATGTTGATGTTGGATTAGCGTTTACCTTAGCGATATTATGTAATTCCATCCAATCCGCTGTACTCGACATAAACTTCAAATCAGTTTGCGCTTGTTCACGAGCATATAAAGCGTTGAATGTGATTTTAGGCGCTTCACCTTTCTTCCCTTTTTTGGTGGTCACAAGAATTACACCATTAGCGGCACGAGATCCATAAATTGCTGCCGAAGCCGCATCTTTCAAAATAGAAATGCTCTCGATATCATCTGTATTTAATGGAACCATATCGGCTACAGCGCCATCAACAAGAATCAGTGGATCATTATTATTAAATGATCCCGTACCACGCACTCGAATAGAAACGGATTCACCACCGGGATTTCCACTTCCTTGCGTAACTCGTATACCAGGAGCAGTGCCGCCTAAAGCCGCAGCAAGGTTCATAATTGGCCTATTGGTGAGCTTATCTGCACCAACGGTAGCGACAGATCCTGTCAAATTGACTTTTTTCTGTGTACCATAACCTACAACGACAACTTCATCAAGCGCCGAAGTATTTCTTTCTAGCGTAACATTAATGACCGAACGTCCTTTAGGATTGATTTCTTGATCCTGATATCCTATGTATGAGATCAAGATTGTAGCATTTTCTGAAACAGAGAGGGTATACTGACCCACCTCATTTGTCGAAGTAGAAGCACTTCCACCCTTCTCCCGAATCGTTACACCCGCTAAAGGTGCTCCTTGACTGTCTGTAATCCGCCCCGTAATTGAAATTTTCTGCTGTGCCATACTCGCACCCACAGTAAACATCATCATAGCAGACAGTCCAACTTTGTAAAACTTTGCCATACTTTAGGAAATTAGTTTTATAATAAAAATTGGTTGTTTAATAAGCCAAAGATGAGTCTATGAGCGAATTATGGGGGGTAAAAATCTTAAATATTTAGGGGTAAAATCTTAAATTTGACACAAATACCCCATAACCATGAGCATACTACCTATCTTGTGCCGACAATTTCTGCTGTTGATATCCATCATTTCCTTTTGTTATGCCCAAGATCTTAAATTTGAGACACTAAGCCAGGATAATGTATTGGATAAACAAGCGATATTGACAATTGCTCAAGATAGACAGGGTAAACTTTGGTTTGGCGGCGGCCCCAACCTATTTGTATACGACTCGCAGAATATCACTAATATTTTAGTGCAGGATACTGCTTTTAAAAAAGTAGATTATATTAATAAGATTGGTATCAATGCAAAGAATCACCTTTTCATCGCTACGGCAACTCAATTATTTATTTTTGACATCGACAAACGCAAAGCTGTATTGAAACAGGGAAAACCTTTTCAGGAAAAAATCGTCGTCACCGACATCCAATTTTTATCAGACCAAATATTTCTATGCACGGACAAGGGGCTTTATCAGGCAATCCTGACCGCCGGGACCTACAATCTCCAAAAAATTCTGGACCGTCCCTATGTACAATCCATTATTCAAACCAGCCCCACTACTTATATAATAGCAAGTTACAAAGGCATTGAGTCTTTTTCTCTGCAAAATGATCAGATCTCCCATATCCGGGATCTAATGCTGCCCCCGCTCCCCTTAAGAGAACGTATTTTCAGTACCCTATATCTTCATCAAAATATGCTTTGGCTTGGGACAAAATTGCATGGAATATTCCAATTTAACTTCGCGGATAACACATGGAATAATTTGAATGAAACCAATAGTAATCTATTGAGCAATAACGTCCGGAAAATTGTGCCGACAAAAAATGGTGAACTACTGATTGGTACCTTAAAAGGACTCTCAATCTTTAACGGATCGGCACAGTTCGTAAACTATAAACATAATACTTCCGTTAAAAACTCATTGAGCCAAAATTCGATCTATGATATTTTTATCGATCGGCAACAAATCACTTGGATAGGAACCTATTTTGGTGGAATAAATGCTATTTACCCCAATCTTATCCCCATACAGCATTATTCAACCCGTTCGCTTTTTGGTCTTCGACTCAATAGCGATATTGCCAGTAGTTTCGCAGAATCAGAAAATGCGTATTGGATCGGAACGGAGGAAGAAGGAATCAATAAAATTGACAAGCGAACAGAAGCCACCTCTCCATTATCACAATTGACCCAGTCGAATCTGATTAAGGACTTATACGCAAAAGATAACAAAATCTACGCAGCACAATATGGTGGCGGTTATTCCATTATCGATGCCCAATCTGGAAATGCGCAACACTTTTATCTGGAAAAAGATCGCCTAAATCTCAAAAATAACATCTACAGTATTTACGTCGATCCTACGCATCGTATTTACCTTGGAACCAATAAAGGACTCTATACCGTGGATCCAGGGAAACAGCCGCAATATAATCCCGTTTTAAAGACAGCTACAATCGATGATATACAAGCTGATGCTAAACAGTACATTTACTTTCTGAGCGGAGGTTCGCTTTTTCGAAGAAAACCTAATGACTCAAACATAAAAGCGATACAACAATTGGATACATTGACGGTAGGAGGATTTTATGTTCATCCGAATGGGGATATCTGGTTAACATCCAACCAATATTTATATCATTTTGATCAGCATAGTCACTTAACCAAGGTATCTTACTTTCCAAGCAACGCACTAGGTTGGCCCATCTATGTGAACAATAAGGTATGGCTTACCAGTAAAGATGGTCTCATCTGCTTTGATCCCGAAACAAAACATAGCTATCTGCTCAATCAATATGATGGTTTACCGGTTAAAAATCTTCTTGGAGCTAAAGTCTTTGCCAGCAAAACAGGAACATTATTTGTCACCACACTCAACGGTGTAATTTCCCTAGATACTCGAAAAATAACCTTCAATCAAAACATCCCCAATGTCCTCCTCCGAAATATCTTCCTCGAAGAGACTCCACTAAACTACGGAAGGATTCAGAAAACGGAAGATGCAAACAGCTATCAGCTCAGCCTCCGACACGATGAAAACTTTCTTACTATTAATTTCTCAGGTTCTAATTTCATCAAACCTCAAAAGAATAGGTATCGATACAAGCTCGACGGTTTTGACAAGGATTGGATCGAAACAAGTAATCCTTCAATACGATATACGAATGTTCCAGTAGGTACACATAGACTGACCATATTCGCGAGTAACAATGATGGCATTTGGAGCAGTACACCGCTACGGATTATTATCGACATTCAACCTCCATTTTGGAGAACGTGGTGGGCCTATCTAATGTATGCAGGATTATTTTCTCTGGGCGTACATCTGGTTATTAAGTTTGTCGTCGAAAGGAAGATGTTAATCAATTCGGAACGGGAGCAGGAAAAGAAAATAAAATTCTTCACGCAGATATCTCACGAAATTCGTACTCCGTTGACTTTAATTACTGCTCCGTTAGATGAAATTATATCAGAAACAGCTCATCTTACCGCTACCCAAAATAAAGTAAAACGAATAAAAAAGAATGCCAACAAACTCCTAGGAGTCATCAACGAATTACTCGACTTTAAAAAGTTCGACGACAAGCACTTTGTCCTGAAAAAAACGGACATCTCTTTTAGGGAATACATAGAAGACACCTTCTACCTATTAAATGATCTTGCCAAAGCAAAGCATCTCAACTATTACATCAGGCAGTTGGATTCCGTAGGCTTACAATCCATAGATACAATACAATTTGATAAAGTCATGTTCAACCTGCTGTCAAATGCGATTAAGTACACACCTGAACAAGGCACTGTTTATCTGGATTTGGTCGATAACAACCACACAATAACTATTAACATCGTCGATAATGGAATTGGGATCGCAAGCGATAACCAATTCAAAATATTTGAAGAGTACTATCGCGAAGAACAAGCTCAAGATGCAATAGGCACTGGAATCGGACTTGCGTTAACCAAACATATTGTACAGCAGCACAAGGGGGATATCTTTTGCCTTACACAGGACGATGAAAAAGGAAAATGGACTGTGTTTACCATAAATCTACCGAAAGATCTTGGACACAAATCAGATAATCAGCCAGATACTCAGCTCATAGAGACTCCTGCAAAGGAAATAGAAGACGTTAGAATACCAGCCCTAAGCATCCTTGATACCTCCGTGCAAAAAACTATTTTAATTGTTGAAGACAATAAAGAATTAATGGCAACAGTGGTGGGTCTGTTTCAAGATGCCTACACGATCATTACAGCTCACAATGGTGAAGAGGCTCTTTCGAGGGCATTGGAATATGTCCCCGATCTGATTATTTCGGATCTGATGATGCCTTATATGGATGGTGCTCAACTGTGCGAAGCCATTAAAAAAAATATAATCACTAGCCATATCCCATTCATCTTGCTGACCGCAGTTACTGATAGCAACACGCAGACTTTAGCGTTGGAAAACGGCGCAAATATCTATTTGACAAAGCCTTTTGATAATAAACAACTCTTTCTTTCTGCGCAAAATCTCCTCGCTATCAGTCAGGCGAAAAGTAAGGCGTTTCAGGTCAAGACAACTACTTTCGACAATGAACTTGATGCACAATTCATTTCCTCCTTAAATCAATTGATCGAAAAAAATCTTCAATCGGACGGTTTTGATGTCAATTTTATTTCTCGAACAATGGGGATGAGTGCGCCAATCCTCTATCGTAAGTTGAAAGCGATATCCAATTTATCGCTCAATAACTATGTGAAAATGTATAGGCTAAACAAAGCGAAAGAATTACTGAATTCGGCCATGAACATTAGTGAGGTTGCCTACGCTGTGGGATTTTCCGATAGAAAATACTTCAGTAAGGAATTTAAAAAACAGTTTGGACATAATCCATCAGAACAAACAGCAAATTCGAGCCAAACGACTAAATCTTAGCTATATTTTCAATGAAATCGCTATCCTGTTCCACAAAAAAGAGATGCTCAGAGCATCTCTTTTTGATCTATTCCGGTGTCATTAAAACGAGTTCCTCTCCCAAGAATTTGCCTTATTTTTTGATCGCTTTATTTAGCAATCGCTTTAATCATTGGTTCACCATCCAATAAACGTTGATACCGCACCAAAGCCTCCACATAATAATAATCTGCATAGGTCAATGGGACATCAATTTCCGAATTCAACGGTAGTGCTCCAACACTATGTTGCAAGATGTAACCACCGTTTTGACCATAAGGAGCGAGATAGGGTGCCTTCGAAAGGCTTCTAAGAATCGTTTCCGCCTTATTAAAATAATCCAAAGCTTCAGTTCCTTTTGTATATTGTGAGAGCTCCAATAATGCTGAAGCATATAATGCTGCCGCAGATACATCCCTTAGATCTCTGTTCGGATACATTTTATCCGACTTCGCAATTTTATCTTTATCAAAATCCCAATAAGGAACCAAATCAGCAGGCAGATTTGGGTTACTTAGTATGTATTTTGCGATTTGCTGTGCCTGCTTCAAGAATTCTTTCTTCTTTGTTTCACGATACATCATGGTATAACCGTATAGTGCCCATCCCTGTCCTCTTGCCCAGGCCGACTCATCAAATGCTCCTTGATGTGTCTTTTTTCCGATGGCCTTACCGGTCTTCTTATCATAATCGATCACATGGTAGGAACTATAATCTTTTCTGAAGTGGTTTTTCAAGGTTGTTTCAGCATGAGATACCGCAATATCATAGCATTTTTTATCTCCGGTCACCTTAGATACTTGTGTCAAAAACTCCAAATTCATCATATTATCAATGATTACCGGATATTGCCATGATCCATGATCCCAAGAACGTATTGTTTTGGTAATCGGGCTGTAGCGAGACGCCAAGGAATTGGCACCAGTGCTCAATATGGGTATATACTTTAGCGTATCACCGGTAAGACGAAGCGCATTACCAAAACTACAGAAAAGCATAAAACCCAAATCATGTGTACCTTTGTTGTTCTTTTCTTTCTCCAGATACGTCAATGTTTCTGTTGCTTTCTCCAATAATGCTTTTTCTTTGGTACCTTCATATAGATACAATAACGTCCCTGGATAGAAACCCGAGCACCACCAGCTCGAAGAAGAAAATACGTGTTCACCCTGCTCAAAGGTTTTCGGAAATTTTTCTGCAGGAGTTTCTGCCGCAAGAACCTTTATCTGATTCGCAGCAGCGTCCAGCTGTTCCTGAATAAAGGCTTTGGACAAATTCGGTTTCACTGTCTGCGCCTGGACAATCGGGCATATGCCCAATGCGGCTAATACTAACACAAAAGATTGATTTAGTTTCATTATCTATTAGATTTTTAGTCAGTCGATGCCCGCGAATCAATTTGATCGGACATAATTACCTTTCTCCCTAACACAAATTGAATTGATTAACAAATCGTGGAAGTGCAGTTTCTAGCTACATCCATATGATTTTACAACCTATTCTACAATCCAAAAAATTGGTATTCTTGAATTCATCTTTTAGGATTTGCTATCAGAGCGACAATAAAGATGCTGCAATATTTTACCGGAATCAAGCTCCTTTTACGAAAACGATTAAGTATAATTGAAACGTACTGGACTAACACATTGTCGCGGCGGCTTGCTATTGTACTGAAATGTAACAATTCTCAGACAAAAATGACATCGTAGGTACACAATCGCATACTATATTGGAAAGAAATAGATTCACAGCTATTCTTTTGTCATTTTTTAATAAAACATAAATAAACAATACGTAAAATTTTAGTTATCAGTTTACATTCATCAGTTTTTTATCTATTTTTAAGACTAAATATCCAATGCCGTTAATTTTAACAGCCTAATAGAGGATCAATTATAAAACAACTAATCCAACCAAAATGAAAGAACAGAATTCATCAAGGCGTGATTTCATAAAAAAATCCGTGGTCGGTGCTGCGGCATTTTCTATCGTACCACGCTTTGTACTCGGAGGACAGGGCTATCTTGCTCCGAGCGACCATCTAACCAAAGGTGTCATTGGTGTCGGCAATATGGGCCGTGGACACTTTGGCTATGCCGGAACTAAAACAGTAGCCATTTGTGATGTGGACAAAACTCATCTGGCGGCAGCACAAGCAGACTTAGGCGGTGGTGTGAAGGAATACCATGACTTTAGGGAGTTGATTAAATCTCCGGAAGTAGATATTGTGCATATTGCTACTCCTCCACATTGGCATGGACTGATGTCCATCGAAGCGGCAAAAGCAGGAAAAGATATCTGGTGTGAAAAACCAATGACACGAACTATCGGTGAAGGTAAAAAAGTGAAAGAAGCCATTGCACAGCACGGCAATATCTTTCGTCTAAATACCTGGTTTCGTTTTAAGGATGATTTTTATGGAATGAATGTTCCCGTAAGCAAAATCAAAAAATTAGTTGATACAGGAATGTTGGGTTGGCCGTTGAAAGTCACGATAAGCAAACATACAGGCTTTGATTGGAAGTTCTATTGGGTAGGAAAGGAAAATTTACCAGAGGAGAAAGTACCAGTAGAACTTGACTACGATTTTTGGCTAGGTCCAGCTCCATACAAACCTTACAACAAGCACCGTGTTCACACGACCTTTAGAGGATATTGGGATTATGATGGCGGTGGTCTTGGAGATATGGGACAACATTATATGGATCCTGTTCAATACTTTTTAGGTAAAGACAACGAAAGTCCCATTACTGTCGATGTTGATGCTCCGCAACAACATCCGGATGCTGTGGGTACATGGCGACGCATTACATTTACTTATGCCGATGGTTGCCAGATCATTCTAGACGGCGATGCAAAGGATGAAAAGGCAGCCTATATCGAAGGACCAAAAGGTAAATTATATAGAGGATTTCAGTCTGATATACCCGATTTGGAAAGAAAGCTTGCACAATACCCTGAACCTGCACCACAGATTGTCGACTTCCTGGAATCTGTACGCACAAGAGAAAAGTTTGCACTGAATGAAATCAATGGACATCGTTCTTGTACTTTGGTCAACATGGGATTAGCAGCATTGCGACTAAACCGATCACTAAAGTACGACTCCCAAAATGAGCTATTTATTAACGACGATGCCGCAAATAGATTAATTCACCAACCAATGAGAGGCCCTTGGTCTATTTAAAAAGATATCCTAATGAAAAGAATATTCAATTCGCTGACTGTATTGCTTCTTATATCTGGTGCAACCTACGCTCAGCAACCACAAAATAGAACGACTGCAACCAAAATAGCAGACGTATTGGCACAGCAGCCTGCCGAAGAAAAAGAAAAGTTTTTGCTTGCAATGCATGAGCTAGAAGGCTTCTCTGCTGACGATGTTGTCACTTTCCTTAAGGGACTTAAAGCACCAGGTAGCAATAATGCTCCGATAGAATTTGCGGCAAACAGCTATTCGTTCTATGTAAATCAGCCCGGCAAAGAACAACAAAAAAGAGTTTTTGTTGAAGGATTGGCGAAGGCCATATCACAATTGGACGAACCGACAAATCAAGTTTTTGCGTTACGCCTGTTGCGTCAATGTGCCGATAATGCAGCGATACCTGCTGTCGCAAAGTGTTTAACAAATGATTATCTGGCCGACGCGGCAGCAAGAACGCTGGTATCCATTCGTACCCCTGAGTCGACAGCAGCATTAGAAAAGGCTTTGACTTCGTCAACGACAGAGAAAACTGCCACCGCCATTGTTACAGCTCTCGGCGATCTAAAGGATAAAAATGCCGAAAACGCCATTTTAGGACTAATTCAAAAATATCCATCGGACGGTTTCCAACGGACTACATTAATTGCATTAAGCAAAATCGGTGGCACAGCTTCTCAATCGCTATTCGACGAAAAATTGAATGCAGCAGGATACAGCTATGATAAATTGGATGCGGTTGGACTTGGCATTGACTATGCCCAAGCACTGATCGATAACAAGCACGACCAAGATGCTATTAAGTTTCTGAACAAATTTTTCCAGGAATCCCAAAAAGCAAAATCGATCAACGGTCAGATTGCATCGCTCAAATTATTGACAACAATTGACCCAGCGAAACAGCGAAAGAACTTATTGGCTGCAGTAAAGAGCGATAATGGTGCCTACCGGAATATCGCATTGCAATTACTCGGAAAATATGGCAAAGGCAGTGACGCAAAAAGCTTGCTTGCTTTAGCGAGCAAAAGTACACCGGAAGTTCAAGAAAGTGTATTGAACTATTTAGCGCACAATGGTTCTGCAAGCAGCTTAAAGCTAATCCATGGGTTAGTCAATAAGACTGAGTCTCCGGCAACTAAATTGGCTGGATTGAGTGCATTAAATACGCTTTCACAGGGAAAAGAAACCAATACTTTAATCCAAGCTCTTAATACCGACCAACAATTCAACAATTCGGTAAAGGCATTGATCCTCTCATCTAAAGATGCAAATGTCGTTACCGATGTCAACAATGCCCTTGCAAATGTAGACGACGACAAGAAGATTCAATTGCTGGACATTTTGAGTAAACGTTCCAATAATGCGTCATCCAAAGCTGTATTGGCAATAAAAAGTGTAAATCCTGCTGTAGAAGAAGGGATCAATAAAGCTCTCCCCAATGTAGCGCAGGAAGCAGATTTAGAAGAACTCTTCAATAGATTAAACAATACGACAGACAGTAAATCTGCTGCGCTATTGCAACGTGCCCTAGTCAACGTGATTCGGTCGAGCGCAGATTCAAAAGGATTAACTGAAAAAATCGCCGCTCGCCTATCGAACTCAGCCGCGACAAATACCGCCAAATATTTCCCTATTTTTGCTGGACTGGGCGACGCACAGTCATTGAAAGCTGTAACTGCATATCTTAACAACTCTAACACAAGTCTACGATCAGCAGCAATCGAGTCGTTGGCTACCTGGTCTTCCGCAAACGCGTTACCAGAATTAATAACACTATCCAGAACAGAAAAAGACGATAATCTTTTCAATACAGTATACAGAGGATTGATCAAATCAATCTCTTCTTCTTCAAATACACCTGAACAGAAAACTTTATTGTTGCGAGATGCATTCAGTGTCGCCAAAACAGCAGAACAGAAAAGAGCTGCGCTATCGGCATTGCAACCAACAGGAACATATCAGTCTTTCGTTTTCGCAGCTGACCTGATGAACGATGCTCAACTTGCCGGAACAGCAACTAATGTAGCGATGAACATTGCAATGGACAATAAATTCTACGGTAAGAAGGTCAGAGAAGTTTTGGAACAGGTAATCGGTAAATTGTCCGGTAGCGAAAGTGGATATCTCAAAGAAGCTGTTGTTCGTTATCTTGCTGAAATGCCCATCAAAGAAGGCTATGTCGCTCTTTTCAACGGAAAGGATCTCACTGGCTGGAAAGGATTGGTCGCCGACCCGATCAAACGCAGTAAGATGAACGAAAAAACTTTAGCAACAGCGCAAGCTAAAGCGGACGATATCATGCGCAAAGGCTGGACAGCAGCCAATGGTCAAATTGTATTCAGCGGAAAAGGTGACAATCTCGCAACCGTAAAACAATATGGTGACTTCGAAATGCTGGTAGACTGGAAATTGGAAAACTATGGTGGAATAGAGGGTGATGCTGGCATTTACCTGAGAGGCACGCCGCAAGTACAAATTTGGGATATCGCCAATACAAGAGTAGGCGCCCAAGTGGGATCTGGCGGATTGTATAACAACCAGAAAAATGAAAGCAAACCCCTGAAAGTTGCCGATAATGCTACTGGTGAATGGAATACGTTTAAAATCAAGATGGTGGACGATAAAGTCACAGTTTGGTTAAACGGGCAGTTGGTAACCGATAATGTCCCTCTCGAAAACTACTGGGATAGAAACCAATCAATCTTCCCCACTGAACAAATTGAATTACAAGCGCATGGTTCGGTCGTCTATTATAGAGATCTCTTTATCAAGGAATTCCCAAGAAAACAAATCTTTAAGTTGAACGATCAAGAGAAAAAAGAAGGTTTTGAAGTACTTTTTGATGGAACAAATCTCGACAAGTGGACAGAAAACCAAGCTTATGTGATCAATGACGAAGGTTATATCTGGGTATACCCAAATGCAAAATTTGGTGGCAATCTTTATACAAAAGAAGAATACGCTGACTTCATTTTCCGCTTCGACTTCAAATTGACTCCCGGAGCCAACAATGGCGTAGGAATACGAGCACCTTTGGAAGGAGACGCCGCCTATGAATCCATGGAGATCCAGGTGCTGGATGATGATGCAGATGTCTATAAAGACTTGAAACAGTATCAATATCACGGTTCAATTTATGGCGTTGTTCCTGCTAAAAAAGGCTACTTAAAACCAGTTGGTGAGTGGAACGCTGAAGAAATAATCGTGAAAGGGAATCGCATCAAAGTTACCCTGAATGGTACTGTCATTGTGGATGCAGATATCGCAGAGGCAAGTAAAAACGGTACCCTGGACGGAAAACAACATCCTGGACTTAAACGTACGTCTGGTCATATCGGATTCTTGGGGCACGGTACTGAAGTATTCTTCAAAGACATTCGGGTAAAAAAACTCAAATAGTATAGATGTATAAGCAGCGGGGGGATAAGGTATCTTATCCCCTTTTTGCTAAATAGCCAACTTACTTACCGATTAAGAAAATAACCAAATGATTCCAAAACTTTTGCTAAATTAAAGCCCTGAGGATTCTATTTCAAAAATATGATGTTTTATGACTAAAGCCGTAAATTTACTGATTAACAAAAAGTTGGAGAGTAAACCTGAAAAGAAAAATCTATTCAATAAACTCTCCATTATAAAATTAATAGCCGAATTAGGATCTGTATCGGTAAATGACATTGTTAAAAACCTGTATTTAAGCCTGCCTACAGTGAATAGCTTGATCGCAGAATTACTGGAAGATGATTTCATACGTCAATTTGACAAAGGAGAATCTATTGGTGGGCGCAAACCTAATTTATATAAATTACGGGATGGATTGTTTCAGGTTTTATCGATTGAGCTTCAACGCTTCTCGATTACTATGAGCATCATGGATAATAATCAGCATGTAATTGCAGAAACGATCGAGCTTGAAAATGAATTATCCCGCAATGCAGAAAATCTAGTAACCATTACACAAATTATTGATCAATACCTGATCGATAAATCTGTTGATATCGAAAACTTGACAGGATTGATTATTGGCATGCCTGGATTGATCAATGCAGAAGAAGGTACCAATGAGACATTTTTACACGATGAAAATCAATCTATTTCCGACTATTTCGAGCTTAAATATAAAAAGCCAGTCTTCATTCTGAATGATGTTAAAGGAGCAGCGTACGCTGAATTGAAATTTGGTTTGGCAAAAAACACCAAAAACAGCCTGATTATTTTAATGGATTGGGGAATAGGTTTAGGAATTGTATCAAATGGTGAAGTATATCTTGGCCGGGATGGCTACTCTGGTGAAGTGGGTCACATGCCTTTTATCGACAACGGTGAACTTTGTTACTGTGGAAAAAGAGGCTGCCTAGAGACTGTTGCTTCGGGCATCGCATTGGTTAACAATGCCAAGCAGGAAATCCAAAAAGGAGAACTGACTAAATTAAATGAATTACTAGCAGAAGATCTACAACATTTAACACCAACTCATATTATTGAAGCTGCAAATAAAGGGGATCAATTTGCAATCAATCAGATTTCCAAACTGGGCACAAATCTTGGAAAAGCATTCGCATCGCTGATACAATTGCTCAATCCGGAATTAATCGTGTTAGGTGGAAAAATTGCAAAAGCAAATGAATTGATCACTATTCCGATACAACAGGCTATTAATTCGTATACCATGGCAATATTGAAAGAACACTGTGAAATAAAAGTTTCCAGCTTGAATCTGGACAGCAATACTGTGGGTCTTACAAACTATTTTATCACAAAGTACTTATCGGTTGAACTGCTTCGGAAATCTAAAATCTAAAATTGTCCTGTACTCAATAAAACCAGGGTACAGGCTCTTTCAGTTTTAATACCGTGCTCCATTGCGAGCTGCTCTAATTCAGGATTCTCTGCGCCTGGATTGAATATAATCCGTCTCGGTTTCGTTGCCAAAATATAGTCATAATATTCTTTCTGATTATGTTCACCGACGTACATCGTCACAGTATCAATATCGGGGTAGACCACGCCTTTCTTTTCAATAGAAACTCCAGCTGCTTCACCACCACTCAGACCAATATTAACAATATCATGTCCATACCTATGCAGCATATTTGCGGCTTTATTCGAATAACGAGAAGGGTTGCTACTAGCACCCAAAATCAATGTTTTTTTCATTTTTATATTCGTTTATATCACCTATTGATCGCCCCCGGAAACTTACTCATCAATGATAAAATCGCCGTGACTACTATAGGCATTTTTACGCAATATGGGCATTCCCAAGATTTTATAAAGCTCATCCAATTTAACCAAACTTCCATTAGTCATATTAGAAAGCAGAACAATAACAATATTTCTTTTTAGATCTCTTACGTAAATATGTCTAAAACCGTGCCACCAACCTGTATGGTAGACAATATGTTCATTGCCATGCTCAAACGTACGCCAGCCATAACCATAGCTAAAAATCCCTTTTTTCGCATCGGGATATCCTCTGTATGCCGAATCTAATGTGGACTGTTTTAACAACCTTCCATCCCTCAAAGCGAGGTCAAAGCGATAAAGATCACGAACGGTACTATAGATCCCCTTGTCACCGAGTGGTCCATCCTGAAAATTTTGTACAACGGATCTCCTCCATATCTTATCGTGTCCAATAACGTTGGTAGGAATCTTATCATATACAGCCTTTGAAAGTGCAGCCGTATTTGTCATCCCTGCAACATTGAACACACTATCTTTCATATAAGTAGCGTAGTCTTGCTTTGACACCTTCTCTATAATAGCTCCTAAGACCATAAAGTTCGAGTTATTATAAAAAAAACGTCCCCCTGGTGCCCCATAGCGATTAGGCTTAAACTCGGTCAGCATTTTCATTACATCCTGATTAGTCATCCCCTTCTTACGATCAGGCCAGTGTTTTTCTGAAAAGTAGACATAATTAGGTAATCCCGAACGATGAGTCAATAACATTTTTATGGTAATGCCTGGATATGGAAAATCAGGATAAAAGTCATTGATCGTTTGATCGAGGCGCAACTTTCCAGCCTCCACCAACTTTAAAGTCCCCACGGCTGTAAGCGGTTTAGAAACGGAAGCCAACTCAAATTTGTCGTCAATTTTTAGGCTATCCCGTTTTAGGTAATTAGCCCAGCCAAATGTATTTTGATATAAAATTTTTCCATCTTTGGCAATAAGAACATTTCCGTTGAATGCAGCTTTTGAATGAAGATTCTTCATAAAAGCATCGATTTTCAGATCTGCATTATTGGGATTATAAACCAGTCTTGTACTATCTACTTTTGCCTGCGCTATTGCTGCTTCCTTCTGCTTTTTCTCTTTTGAGCTACAGGCAACTGTAGATGCCAACAAAAGAGCGACCATTCCCTTTAAAAAAAATAATTTCACTATATGATGTCTCCCGGATTTTTGTATTATCTGTATTGTATATCAATAAATATCACCTATTTCTCTTCTATTAAATGATATAAAATTATCGAAGTTAGTAATCGAAGATCAAGCGTATTGATAATAATGCTAAAATGAAGATTTTAGTATAAAAAAACGAATTTTTTCCTCACTATATTGTTATTCATCGTTTATGTTACCTAGTCTACTTGCTACGGTCTTCCTTTTAAAAACATTCAAGCCTTTTTAGGTGCAACATCTCGATGGCATTCCCAAGATTAAATGGCCAGCCTTTCGCTTCAACGAGCTTAAACTAATTAAAAAAACAAAAAAAGCCACTTTATTGCTAAAGTGGCTTTCATTCCTTTGTTAAAGGACTATGCTAACAATCTTACTGGATTTTCAACCAAAGATTTTAATGTCTGTAAAAATGCAGCTCCAGTTGCGCCATCTACCACACGGTGATCACAGCCCAATGTTACTTTCATTACATTACCCGGAACTACTGCGCCATTTTTAACAACAGGAACAGCCTGAATTGCTCCAACAGAAAGGATTGCCCCATCTGGAGAGTTGATAATGGATGTAAATTCGTCAATTCCAAACATACCTAAATTAGATACTGTAAAGGTAGATCCTTCCCAATCGGCAGGTTGTAATTTTTTAGCTTTCGCTTTTTGAGCGAAGTCTTTTACTTCTGCAGAGATATGAGACAATGATTTGCCATCTGCGAACCGTACAACAGGAACTAATAAACCATCCTCAACAGCCATGGCTACGCCAATGTTGGTATGCTCATTGAAACGTATTTTATCGCCTTGCCATGAAGAGTTTACAGCAGGATGTTTTTTCAATGCAACAGCGACAGCTTTTACAACGATGTCATTGAAAGAAACTTTTACTGGAGCAACTTCATTGATTTGAGCTCGAGCAGCCATAGCATTATCCATGTCTATAGATACTGTCAAATAGAAGTGCGGTGCGGTAAACAATGACTCAGCCAAACGACGCGCAATAGTTTTACGCATTTGGTTAACTGGTTTTTCCGTGTAACGTTCTTCCCCAACATACGTAGGTAAAGTAATCGCTTTTGCTTCTGCAGGAGCAGCTGCGGATTTAGTCTCTACAGGTTGTGCAGCAGCAGGAACGAATGACTCAACGTCTTTCTTCACAATACGGCCACCATCTGCAGAACCCTTAATATCACTTAAGTTGATCCCTTTTTCTTGCGCAATTTTACGTGCTAAAGGTGAAGCCTTCACACGAGAATCGTCGTTGCTAACAGTCGGTGCCGCAGGAGATGATGCAGTTGAAGTAGCATCAGCTTTAGGAGCTTCAGTCGTCTCGGCCTTTGGCGCATCAGATTTTTGATTCAACAAAGGAGTAATGTCAGTTCCAGCAGGACCAACGATTGCTATAATGTCGTTAACCTTTGCAGCTTCTCCAGCTTCAAGACCTACATATAACAAGGTACCGTCAGCATAGGCAGTAACTTCCATCGTAGCTTTATCCGTTTCTACATCTGCAATGGCATCGTCAGATTTGATCGTATCACCAACTTTGAAGTTCCATTGTGCAATAACACCTTCTTTCATGGTATCACTCAACAACGGCATTGTGATTACGGTACATCCTAATTCCTCAGGAGTTACTGTACTTGCCGAAGATTCTGGAGCAGAAACTTCTTCTTCTTTTTTGTCTTCAGTTTTTTCTGGTGCTTTCTCAGCTTCAGGAGCATCTCCGCTCAACAGCGCTTGAAAATCTTCTCCTGGTTCTCCCAAAACTGCAATAACAGCGTCAATAGCTACTGCTTCGCCTTCTTTAGGACCAATATATAAAAGAGTTCCTTCTTGGTAAGACTCAAAGTCCATAGTAGCTTTGTCCGTTTCGATCTCTGCTACTAAATCGCCAGAATTCACTTTATCACCAACTTTTTTGTGCCATTTCGCGATAACCCCTTCGGTCATTGTATCGCTCATTTTCGGCATTCTTACTACTTCAGCCATTCTTTGTTATATTATCAAGTTAAAGAGTATTAATCTAAAATAAATGGATAGTCTTGTTGTACATAGACATCTTTGTACAACTCATCTACAGTTGGATAAGGAGATTCCTCTGCAAATTTAACCGATTCCTCAACTACTTTTTTCACATCAGCTTCTACTTCAGCAAACCAAGCGTCATCAGCATAGTTGTTTTCTAAGATAGCATGTTTAGTCGACAACAATGGATCACGGTCTTTATAAGCTTCCAGTTCTTCTTTAGTACGATACTTCGCTGGATCAGACATCGAGTGTCCTTTGTAGCGATAAGTACGAATTTCCAAGAATGTAGGTCCTTCGCCCGCACGAGCACGTTGAACAGCCTCATCCATCGCGTTATGTACAGCAACAACATCCATTCCATCTACTGGAGCTGAAGGCATATCAAAGCCCAAGCCCATCTTGTAAATATCCTGCATATTAGTTGTACGTTGTACAGACGTACCCATAGCATAACCATTGTTTTCACAAACAAAAATAACAGGCAATTTCCACAACATCGCCATGTTAAGTGTTTCGTTGAATGCACCTTGACGTACAGCTCCGTCGCCCATATAACAGATGTTCACATTATCTGTACCAAGATATTTCTCAGCAAATGCAATACCAGCACCTAAAGGAATCTGACCACCAACAATACCATGGCCACCCATGAATTTATGCTCTTTGGAGAAGAAGTGCATAGAGCCTCCTTTACCTTTGGAACAACCTGTGATCTTTCCATATAATTCAGCCATACAAGCATTGGCAGAAACGCCTTTAGCTAAAGCGTGGGCGTGATCACGATAAGCAGTGATTAAAGAATCTTCAGGTTTAATAACCGACATCGTTCCAGCGACAACTGCTTCTTGTCCTATGTACAAGTGACAGAAACCACGAATCTTTTGCTGTCCGTAAAGTTGACCTGCTTTTTCTTCAAACTTACGCATAAGTAACATCGACTTATACCACTCCAAATATGTCTCTTTTGTTATAGGTGTTGAACTCATTTCAAAGTTTTGATTTTCTTACTATTCTAGACTACAAATCTAATAATTTTGGACGAATTTCCTTGTCCAAAAATCAATTTTATTTCTACTTTAAGACACTTCTAAGACATTTGATTTAAAGTATAAAGCATTTGATTACAAATAAATGAACGGCACAACCAAATAAATCAAAAACTTATGAAAATAAAAAAGCCAAACGACTTAATAATCATTTGGCTTAATCTATTTTACACAAACTGCTCGTTATCGAAGTTTTTGGATCAGCTCACTTTCAGTAAGCTTTATTTGCTCACCACTTTCCATGTCTTTTAAAGACAATTGCCCCGAAGCAGCCTCTTCTTCCCCTACCAATAACACATAGGGAATTCCTTTACCATCCGCATACCCCATTTGCTTTTTCAATTTTACAGGAGTAGCATAAAGTTCCGAAGCAATATTTTCTTGACGAAGTTTGTTCAGTAAGCGAAGTGTATACACTTCGAGTTGCTTATCAAAATTAATAATAAGAAGTTTTGTGGTTTCTGCTTTACCGGTTGGAAAAAGATTCAATTCTTCGAGTACATCATAAATTCGGTCAGCACCAAAAGAAACCCCGACTCCGGTCAACCCCTTCAGTCCAAACATCCCTGTGAGATCATCATAACGACCGCCGCCACCGATGCTTCCCATAGCAACCTCATTGGTCTTGACCTCAAAAATACAACCCGTGTAATAATTTAGACCACGAGCCAATGTAATGTCCAGATCTATGATTTGATTAAGCAACTTTTCTTCAGCACCTAATTTGCCGACATAATCAAATACTTCTTCAATTTCCGCAATACCGATTAAACCGACAGCAGAAGTTGCTAAAATCGCTTTTAAGGAAGACAGTTTCTCTTCATTCGAGCCTTCCAATAAAATGATAGGTTTTAAAATAGCAAGATCCGCCTCTGTAAAGCCTCTCTCAAGCAATTCTTTGTTGACTCCATCCAAGCCGATTTTATCCAATTTGTCGATCGCTACAGTCATATCGACAATCAACTCCGGCTTTCCGATAATTTCGGCAATACCTGATAGAATTTTCCGGTTGTTGATTTTAATAGTAAAGTCTTTCAGTCCAAAACGCTCGAAGGCCTCTTGATAAATCAGAATGAACTCTGCTTCATTCAGTAAACTTTCAGATCCAACCACATCCACATCACATTGATAAAACTCACGATATCTTCCGCGCTGTGGACGATCAGCACGCCATACGGGTTGTACTTGAAAACGCTTAAATGGTAAAGCAATATCATTCTGGTGCATTACGACGTAACGTGCAAAAGGCACAGTAAGGTCATATCTTAGCGCTTTCTCTGAAATATGTGGAATGAGTTTATTGGAATTTTTATCTTGAAGCAGGCTGTCTGGCGCTTTTGCCATGTAATCACCCGAATTAAGAATCTTAAAGATCAGCTTATCACCCTCATCGCCATATTTACCGGTAAGTGTTGTTAAATTTTCAAATGAAGGGGTCTGTATTTCACTATAGCCATATTTTCTGAATACCGTTTTCAGTGTATCGAAAATATAGTTGCGTTTGATCATTTCGGAAGGCGAAAAATCACGCGTTCCTTTTGCCAAAGAAGGTTTTACTACTGCCATATTTGGCAAAGTTAATAAAATCCTTTATTCTACTTCTAGAATTTTAAGGAATTCACAGGCTTTCTCCGCAGCTGATTTCTCTGCAGATTTTTTATTGAAATCGCGACCTAGTCCGCATACCACACCATCAACGACGGCTTCAATACTAAACATTTTAGAAGATTCACCCTGCGGATTGTCTGTTTGCTGAAATACGATCTCTTTGCCCGTATGCTGACACCATTCAATCAACCTACTTTTAAAGTTTGTTTCAGTCTGTTCCAATAGAAGAATATCAACATGCTGCTTAATGATTCTATTTAGCAGGAAGCTTTTTGTAAAAACATAGCCTTTATCGAGATATACGGCTCCTATTAATGCTTCGAAAGCATCGCCTAGTAACGACCCTTGTTTATTCGGAAAACTGATCATTCGTGCATCGAACTGAATCAGTTCATTAAATCCTAATTTTCGGGACAGCTGATTCAGATTTGCTCTACTGACAATCTTCGAGCGCATTTCGGTCAAGAAACCTTCATCTTTATAAGGATATTTCTTAAATAACAATTCGGCGACAACCGAACCCAAAACAGCATCACCTAAGAATTCCAAACGTTCGTTGCTATTCTTTGCGCCCTCTTTAATTGTAATAGCCACAGACTTATGTCTGAAAGCCATTTTGTACAAGTGTACATTTCCGGGCACAAATCCAAGCAGGTTTTTTAGTTTTCTAACGTATTCCCGCTCCGGCGAAATATATAATTTATATATCCTAGCAAAAGGCATCTCTTCTAAAAATAAGGCGACAAGTCCTAATTAAAGAACCTGTCGCTAGCTCATATTATCAAACCATGTTTGAAGGATCAAACATTAAGCTTTATATTTTTTCACAATAACGGTAGCATTATGCCCTCCGAAACCAAATGTGTTACTCAATGCTGCGTTAACAGTTCGTTTTTGCGCTTTATTGAATGTAAAGTTCAATTTATTATCAATTTCTGGATCATCCGTAAAGTGATTGATTGTCGGTGGGACAATATCATTTTGGACAGCAAGAATAGAAGCAATAGTTTCTATCGCTCCTGCAGCTCCCAAAAGGTGCCCAGTCATTGATTTAGTTGAACTGATATTCAGTTTATATGCGTGTTCACCGAACAAATCGACAATAGCCTTAGTTTCACTAATATCACCAACAGGAGTAGATGTTCCGTGAACATTGATATAATCAATATCTGAAAAATCCATCTCTGCATCGTTGACTGCCATTGTCATGGCTAGTTTAGCACCCAAACCTTCAGGATGCGAGGCCGTGATATGATGTGCATCAGCACTCATTCCACCACCAGCAATCTCTGCATAGATTTTTGCTCCACGTGCCAAAGCGTGCTCTAAACTTTCTAAAATCAAAGCACCTGAACCTTCACCAGAAACAAAACCATCTCTATCCTTATCAAAAGGGCGTGAGGCTGTTTTTGGATCGTCATTCCGAGTTGACAAAGCGTGCATTGCATTAAATCCACCAATTCCAGCTTCATTAACTGTTGCCTCGGATCCACCCGTAACAATCACATCAGCTTTCCCCATACGAATATAGTTGAAAGCATCTATCATTGCATTGGTAGCTGACGCACAAGCCGACACTGCAGAAAAGTTAGGTCCACGAAGACCATGACGCATAGAAATATGTCCTGGAGCAATATCAACGAGCATCTTAGGAATGAAGAAAGGATTGAAACGCGGGGTTCCATCTCCTTTTGCAAAATTTGCAACTTCTTCAGTAAAGGTTGTTAAGCCCCCAATTCCTGAACCCCAAATTACTCCGATACGGTTTGTATCTAATTTTTCAAAATCTAAGCCAGCATCTTTAATTGCCTCATCCGTTGACGCAATTGCATACTGTACAAAAGGATCGACTTTACGAGCTTCCTTACGATCCATAAAATCATGTGGATCAAACCCCTTTACCTCACACGCAAACTGAGTTTTGAATTTTGACGCATCAAAATGCGTAATAGGAGCAGCCCCGCTTACACCATTTATTAAAGCCTCCCAGTAAGCTGAGACGGTATTACCAATTGGTGTAAGGGCGCCTAATCCTGTTACTACTACTCTTTTAAGCTCCATTTATTACGATTAGCCTAATTAAATTAGTTAGTTAACGTTTTTTTCTAAATAAGCGATTGCTTGACCAACAGTACCAATAGTCTCTGCTTGATCATCAGGAATAGCAACGTTGAATTCTTTTTCAAACTCCATGATCAACTCAACAGTGTCAAGTGAATCAGCACCTAAATCATTAGTGAATGAAGCTTCTGGTGTTACTTCGTTTTCGTCAACACCTAATTTTTCAACGATAATTGCTTTTACTCTTGAAGCGATATCTGACATGATTTTATAGTTTAATTGTTTAATAAATCTGTGCAAAGAAAAATAAATTTCATCAAAATTCAAACCTAAATTGATATTTAGATGAAAGTCACCATGTTAGGCGACCGAACTAATTCGCGTATTATACTAGCTAACCCACTCTATATTAACTTAGTTCAAGTATAACAAAAAATATTTTGTATTCCAAACACTCAGCTAATTAACTCAAATTTTACACAAAAAGTATATTCCAACCTTAAAATTATTAGTACCTTCGTTATAAAAGGGAGATAAATTTAAGCATTAAAGTGGTCAATAAGTTAGTAACAAGATTAGACATGGACATGGAAGAAGAGTTGGATTTCACCCTACTCGCCATCACCTGCCCGTTGAAAGATTACCGACTCTGTCACTTCATCAACAAGGAGACTAACCTGAATTTTTCCAGAGGCAAGGAGAGCAAATATGATCATGACGGACGACAAAAAAATAAATCCGAAGAGGAGCTAGAATATCATATTGTCTTTGACCCAAAGAAAAAAATCAACTACCACTTCACTGCTTTTCATTATCTTATACCCGACGCTGACACAGAATATTTCCTAATCAACAATAAGAGCATCGAAGGAACTTATTTAATTCCTGAAAACCCGCACTTTGATTTTTTTATCATTATCAAAAACTTCATCTGCGAAGAAGATGTAGCGCATATGATCAAAAGGATCAGCAAATTACCCGAAGTCGTCATCGCAAAAGAAATATCACCAAAAATATTGAAATCTAAAGAAAATCTCATATTTTAGCAAACTGTAGGTTAGTGTAGCAAATACACTTCCGTTTAGATCTAAATTAATTCGATTTAGTTTTGACAAAACACAACAACATAGCTCGCTATCTGTTGTGATTAATGAAGAACATTTAAAATACAAAATAACAGATGGAAAAAGTTCAAAAAAGGACTAAAATTGTCGCAACATTAGGCCCTGCCTCGGCAGACAAACAAGTTTTGACCAACATGATTGCTAAAGGGGTTGATGTGTGTCGGTTGAATTTCTCTCATGGCAGCCAGGCAGATCACCTTAAGGTAATCGAAACTATAAATGCAATAAATAATGAAACAGGATTCAATGTTGCCATCTTAGCCGATTTACAAGGTCCGAAAATTCGGATCGGAAAAATGAAAGAAGGTGGAGCTGTTCTGGTTAACGGTTCAAAAGTTGAAATCACCACACACGAACTTATCGGAGACGAAAACAGAATTTACATTACATACGAAAACTTTCCAAACGATGTTGAAGCCAACGAAATCATTTTACTTGACGACGGAAAACTTCAACTTCGTGTTTTAGAGACCAATCATAAAGATACAGTTACTTGTGAAGTCGTACACGGTGGTGTCCTTACTTCGCGTAAAGGTGTTAATTTACCAAATACCAAAGTATCTATTCCTTCATTGACAGAAGAAGATTTAGATAACCTGAACTTTGCTTTGGACCATGGTGCAGACTGGATAGCCATGTCATTTGTACGCTCAGCAGAAGATATTGCCCAATGTAAAAAAATCATCGCAGCAAAAGGAAGTCATGCGCGCATAATCGCAAAAATTGAAAAGCCTGAAGCGATCGAAAATATTGATGCAATTATCGAAGCAACAGATGCTGTTATGGTTGCTCGCGGAGATCTAGGTGTCGAACTTCCCATGGAAGAAGTACCAGGACTTCAAAAGATCATTGTACAAAAATGTAGAGATCTTTCTAAACCAGTGATCATTGCAACGCAAATGTTAGAAAGCATGATCACTACACCTCGTCCTACACGTGCAGAAGTAAATGACGTAGCCAACTCTGTATTAGATGGGGCTGACGCCGTTATGTTAAGTGGAGAAACTTCTGTAGGTGAATTCCCTGAAATTGTGATCGAAACAATGAGCAAAATCATTATTCACGTGGAACAAACTTCTTATCCTTATTATAATGAGAAAGTTAGTGAAATCCACGATGGTACACTTATTCCTGATGCTATCTGTGCTTCCTCAGTCTATCTTGCTCAAAAAACAAATGCTTCTGCAATTGCTGTATTGACATCTTCAGGAGCAACAGCATTTGAAATTACCAGTTATAGACCAAATGTTGATATTTTAGTTTTTACAGGAACACAAAAATTGCTAAAACAGCTCAGCTTACTTTGGGGCGTAAAAACTTTTATTTATGACAAGTTCGAAAGCACCGACGGATCTATCCATGATGTTAACAAATTTATTGTAAAAAACAACTACGTTCAGCCCGGAGCGATCATTATTAATACCGCTTCAACTCCGTTGATCGAAAAAGGTAAAACAAATACAATCCGTGTTTCCCAGTTGTAGAAGGTAAACATATGGACAAAAAAAATAGCGTTCTATTTGGAACGCTATTTTTTTTGTCTGTTTTTATATAAGGAATCTATCTTTAATTTAAAGCCCTCCATCTTCAGTGAATCGCTTATTCGTTTGAGCGGAAGATCAGCAGCTTGTCCATCTGCTTTAGGCATCTTTTCCGTCCCGGGCATCGGAGCTAGACTATCCATACGCCTTAACTTTTTAACGGGCATGTGATACTTCTCATCTGAGGAGTCTAATTTTAGAATAGGCATTTTCGATTTCTTTTCCTCCACTAGAGGAAGCTGCGGTTTCACCTTAGCTTCTTGCCCCAAAGCAACGGGACCGATAGAAGCCAATACCAATGATAATACGTAATTTTTCATCTCTATATCCTTTTTTTTAAGAGTCCCAAAGCTCATGTGGGATCAGCATATGCTTTATCCATGCTTATTGACTCTTGGTTATCTTAAATTGAAATGAAAATAGCTTACATTAGCTTAATTAGATTATATATCTATAATACGGTAAAATTCTTCATATAAGCTATTACCCACACTAATTTACAAACAACCACATCTATTTTTAAATAGATCGCTGTTAAACATTGTTAAAACGGCTTCAAAACACATTAGCATCTTTATATTTGTAACAATTTAGAAAATGAGCTGTCAATCATGGGGCTATCAGAAGTAGGCCTCAGGATAAATATGCAAATGGAAACAAACGATACGCTATAAACTTTGTGATACAGTAAAAATTATATTTATTTAACCCTCTATTCAAATGAAGAAAAATAGCATTGTATTAATCATTGGACTGATGTCATTGGCCCTTATCGGTGTTTTGGCTATGCAATTCTATTTTTTAAGAGATTCTTATCGTCAAAAATCCCAATTGTTTGATGAATCCGTGAATGCTGCGATAACAGCTGTTGCGGGAAAGTTGGAACGGCGGGAAGTTGTTGACTTTGCTAAAGTTCAACAGGAACGAAATCTTGAAAAATCCAAACAAGAGCAGGCAAAACAACGCCTTTTAGCCGAGCAACTCGAAATCCAATATAGAATTGAAGAGTTAAAAAACAAGCAGCATACTATTTTCTCCAACTTCAAAGAGCAAGAAGATCAATTACGTGCGTTATATCCGAATGTCATCGAAATTAAAAATTCATTTTATGAAACATACATCAAGAGACCGGAGTACCAAAAATACATCAAATTTTCTGTTTCAAATGAGCTTACCGATGACAATTTAGTACAAGCCTTCATCATGCTAAACGCATCGAAGGTAGATGATCAGGTGAGCGGAAAAGATGATAGTACGCGCTTTGTTATTCCTTTGCTCGATGGCCTGGTTGATCAGCAAACCAAATTCAGGGTAGCCACCTTACCTCCAAGAGAGAATGCAAAACTTACAAAAACGATCGCTGATTTAGAAAAAAGACTGGATGTGCTTAATAAAAAGAACTCTTGGTCGGGGTTTAACGTTTATGATTCTGTTGCCATGTTGGGGGGTAAAAAGGCTGACTATATTGAAGATGTCGCTATTGGAATGGAATTGGCTAAACGCCCATTGAAAGATCGACTGAATATTATCATCGTTCAAGAGCTTATCAAAGAGGAATTGGCTCAACGCGACATTAAAGCGCCATTTAATATCGAAATATGGAGCACAAACAATATTTTACTCAATAATATCCTTGACGAAGCGGCTTTAAAAAATCCTTCAAATACAACCCGGTACTCCACTGCTCTCTTTAAAGGCGACATTGGTGCTGCACCGGGAAAATTAACGATTTATTTCCCAAACAAAAAGGCGATCATCGCAGATAATATGGGTTATCTACTTTTGCCTATGCTTGCGCTACTTTTTTTATTGGTGGGGTGTTTTGCATACACGCTGATTATCATCTTTAGACAAAAGAAAGTTTCGGAGATGAAAACCGATTTTATCAATAATATGACACATGAGTTTAAGACGCCAGTTGCGACTATCATGATTGCTAGTGAATCGCTTAAGGACCCCGATATCAATGCCGATCATAAACGCGTTCAAAAATTAGCCAATATCATCTACGACGAGAACGTTAGGTTAGGAAATCACATTGAACGTGTACTTGATTTAGCCCGATTAGAAAAAGAAACCTTAAAACTAGATCAGGTAGATGTTCATATTAACGATCTTGTTTCTGCTGTTACGGACAGTATGCAACTGAGAATGCAAAATATTGGCGGAAAATTCAGTATTGATCTGGCAGCCACGAAAGATGTCGTCGTTGGCGACGAACTGCATTTCTCAAACGTATTTTATAACCTATTGGATAATGCAATTAAATACAATAAAGGTGATCTACATGTGAGTATACAATCAAAAAACGTCGGTGATAGTATTGTGGTCACTATAGCTGACAACGGTATCGGTATGAGCCGAGATCACCTTCAAAAGATTTTTGACCAATTTTACCGGATACCGACAGGCAATGTCCACAATGTAAAAGGATTTGGTCTTGGTCTAAGTTATGTACAAGATATTCTGAGGAGACTGAACGGAAAAATTATGGTTAAAAGCGAAAAAGATAAGGGCACGACCTTTGAAGTAATTTTGCCTACAAAAAAATAAAAGGTTCCTTTTTTGTATATTTCCTCTGTAAAAGAATTTCAAAGGTAGAGGAAGCTGATTTATCAGCATCAAGGGAATTCGTTAAAATTAAAGTATTCATTATGCAAAAGATATTATTAGCAGAAGACGATCCTAATTTGGGGGATCTTTTAAAAGACTATCTCGAATTAAAGGGAAAATTTGACGTCACACTATGTACAGATGGTGATGAAGCAATATCCCAGTTCAAGAAAAATAACTATGACCTCTGCATCTTCGATGTCATGATGCCTAAGAAAGACGGCTTCTCTGTTGGACGTGAAATCAGAAAAACAAACAATACTGTTCCAATAATCTTTGCCACAGCGAAAGGTATGATGGAAGATAAAACTGAAGCTTTTGAACTTGGAGGGGATGATTATATCACTAAGCCGTTTCGGGTTGAGGAATTGTTACTTCGCATCAATGCCCTGCTAAAACGCAGTGTTCGGGATAAAGAAGAAGAGGTAGTTGCAGACAAATTTGAAATTGGCGATTATTTCTTTGATTACACAAGTCAGCAGATTTCCTATAAAGGGCAGATGCAGAAACTATCGACTAAAGAAGCTGAACTTTTACGCCTGCTCTGCCTAAAGAAAAATGATGTATTGACAAGAGAGGAGGCTTTATTAAAAATATGGCATGATGACAACTATTTTACTGGTAGAAGTATGGATGTCTTTCTCAGTAAACTTCGAAAATACCTGAAAGAGGATAGTAAAGTTGAGATTGTAAATGTGCATGGAAAAGGTTACAAACTTTTGGTAAGCTAAAAACAGTGGGAATGAGTCATACGATCATTCCCATTTTTTTGTCTGTAATGCATTGAATTATGAAATAAAGGAATGATTCGATGAAAAGAAGAGAAAAAAAGAATTTCATTCTTAGTAGAATATAAAAAATAGGTGCACTTTCATAAAAAATTTGCATTTTTAAAATAATTGCGCTACCTTAGCATCGCTTATAGAGAAAGGCAGAGGGAATAGACCCGATGAAGCCTTAGCAACCTGTCCCTTGACAAGGTGCTAAATTCTACCCATTAGTATATGGGAATGATAAGCCGAAGTCACCAAATTCTAGTGTGTCCTTCTCTCTCTAGCAAGAAATATAGTTGAAAAAAAATATTAAAAACATTCATTATGTTATTGACTAACAATTTAGGTTACCCTCGTGTGGGCGCGTTCCGCGAATTGAAAAAAGCCAATGAGGCCTATTGGGCTAAAAAATCTTCTGTTGAGGAATTATTGGACACCGCAAAAAAAATACGTGAAGGCAATTGGAAAACACAAAAAGATGCTGGAATAGATTTAATCCCTTCCAATGATTTCTCTTTTTACGATCAAGTATTGGATTTAACCCTTACGGTTGGTGCAATTCCTGCCCGTTACCATTCCTTATTGAATAAAGTAGACAACAACTACAGCTTAGACTTATATTTTGCAATGGCACGCGGTTTCCAACAAGAGGGCATCGACGTGACAGCAATGGAAATGACCAAGTGGTTAGATACCAACTACCACTATATGGTACCAGAATTTACAAAAGATCAAGAGTTTAAATTGACTTCTGAAAAATTCTTAAATGAATACAACGAGGCAAAATCATTGGGCATTGATACTAAACCAGTTTTACTTGGTCCGATCACTTACCTATTAATCGGTAAAGAAAAAGAAGCTGGCTTCGACAGGATCGATTTATTGGATAAACTTGTCCCTGTATACGAGCAAATATTGTCTAAACTAGCTGAAGCTGGTGCGCAATATGTTCAGATTGACGAACCTTTCTTAGCATTGGATTTAGATGCTAAAGTAAAAGCGCTATATCAGCCTACTTTTGAAAAATTAGCTGCAGCAGCAAAAAACATCAAATTAATCGCTACCACTTATTTCGAAGCGTTAAAAGATAACGAAGATATCGCGGTTAATTTGCCTATTCATGCTTTACATTTGGATCTTGTCCGTGGTGAAAACCAACTGGATACCGTTTTAGCTAAAGTTCCCGCTTCATTGACATTATCTTTAGGTATTGTTGAAGGCCGTAACATCTGGAAAAACGATTACGAAAAGTCATTGGTTAAAATCAAGCAAGCAGTTGATGCATTAGGAAAAGACCGCGTTTGGGTGGCTCCTTCTTCATCTTTATTGCATGTTCCTTTTGACCTAGATAATGAGCATAATGAACAATCATTACCTGCTGAAGTAAAAAATTGGTTAGCCTTTGCCAAACAAAAATTAGCTGAAGTGAAAGACTTAGCTGTACTGGCAGAAGGCGAAGTTGATGCGGAAACAGCGAAACGTTTTGAAGCGAACAAAGCTGCTGCTGAAAGCCGTCGCACTTCTCCATTAATTCACAAACCTGAAGTTAAAACACGTACAAGCAATATCACTGATGACGATGCAAAACGTACTTCAGCATTTGCAGACCGTAAAGCAGCGCAACAAGCGAAATTTAATTTGCCGGCATTCCCTACCACAACGATAGGTTCTTTTCCACAAACAAAAGATGTTCGTAAATGGAGAGCAGATTTGAAAAAAGGTGCTATTACACAAGCGGAATACGATAAAGCAATCGCAGAAGAAACTGAAAACACCATCCGTCTTCAAGAGCAATTGGACATCGATGTTTTGGTACATGGGGAATTCGAGCGTAATGACATGGTGGAATACTTCGGTGAACAATTAGCCGGATACGCTTTCACACAAAACGGCTGGGTTCAGTCTTACGGTTCTCGCTGTGTTAAACCTCCAATTATCTATGGTGATGTCTACCGTCCAGAGGACATGACTGTACGTTGGTCATCTTACGCACAATCATTGACAAACCGTCCGGTGAAAGGTATGTTAACAGGGCCTGTAACAATCTTGCAATGGTCTTTCGTTCGTAACGATCAACCGCGTTCAACAACAACTTACCAAATTGCTTTGGCCATCTTGGATGAAGTACAAGCTTTGGAAAAAGCAGGTATCAAAATTATCCAAATTGATGAACCAGCTATCCGTGAAGGATTACCTTTACGTAAAGCTGATCAAAAAGATTACTTGAACTGGGCAGTACGTGCTTTCCGTGTTTCTTCTTCAAATGTAGAAGACGATACACAAATCCACACACACATGTGTTATTCAGAATTCAATAATGTAATCGAAGATATCGCTGCAATGGACGCTGATGTTATCACGATCGAGACTTCACGTTCTCAAATGAAATTATTGAATGCTTTCGCTGGCGACTTTAAATATCCAAATGATATTGGTCCAGGTGTTTATGATATTCACTCTCCACGTGTACCCAGCAAAGACGAGATGGTAGATCTATTGCGTAAAGCAAAAGCAGTAGTTCCGGCAGAACAACTTTGGGTTAATCCTGACTGCGGATTGAAGACCCGTGCTTGGCCAGAGACCAAAGCAGCTTTAGAGTCTATGGTAGAAGCTGCCAAAATCTTAAGAGCAGAATAATTCTTAAACTATATTGATAAAGCCCTGGGTGAAATTTCACCTAGGGCTTTTTTATTGTACTCATATTAATCTAAAATTGTATCCAGATCGTGATCCTACTTAAGAGCAGTATTACTTTCTTTCTTACTATTTTTCCCACTTCCTTTACTAATTTCCTGTTTCCCCTTAATCCGATCCTCAATTGACTTCAGGCTTGACGAAAAATCAAGATCAACATTTTCAAGTTTCGCCATCTTTAACGCCTTCAACGCCTTTTTGTATTTTCTCATTTTTTCAAATAGAAGTGCTTTCTTTATCCAGATCCCTGCTAAGGGCATCGCCGGAAGTGTCAAAGCAAATTTAATCGTTTTTTTTGCAGCTTCATATTCTCCCATATCAATCAATGTCTGAATAAAATAAGGATATACTTCCACTGCCTGCACATTATGCGCCAAAGCTTCCTGGAAATACCTTTTTGCCTGCTCATAATCAAACAACTGCTCGGCGTGAACTCTTCCCATCAAACACAGCGCCATTGTATTGGACTCATCATAAGACAGTGCATAGGATAAGGACTCCATGGTCTCCTCCAAATATATAGGATAGTTATCCAGCGCCTGGAGGACATATTTATTTACTGAATTCATAAAATTTTCTAAAACATAACATTCATATCCAGCTTTCATAATAACACTTGAAAGTAACTGGATTTTTAAAATTCCATAATAAGCTAAGCACATTGGAAAAATGGACTACTATTTAGAGCTCCAAGTTTTAGCCAATAGCAACGTAGGTTATTTAACGTATTAAGAAAGAAGATTAGGAAAGGGCCGTATTCCGAAGAATATTCCCGAGAATCTTCTCTGTGGACGAAGCGGGATTTTCTAATATAGCAAACATATTCTTCCGTTTTTATTAATTAATCTATTGAATTACAAAGATTCAAAATATTTACCAAATTCCCAAAAACTTGTGATTATTAATCTCTTAAATCCTACAACGTGCTATTGGCGCATTATTGTCGCATCAATTTCGCTAAAATTTAACGACTATTTCCTCATATTTGGACTATGGAAAATCAATCAGCTAATCAATTCATCAAACTATCAAGAAAACGTAAGGGATTAACGCAACAGGAACTCGCCGATCAAGCAGGGGTATCGCTAAGAACGGTGCAACGCATAGAAAAAGGCACTGAAGAAATTAGTGGATTTAGTCTCAAACAAATTAGTCAAATTTTAGAAATACCTCTAGAACAACTCATTATGCCAAATGTAAATCAAATCAGTATCGACAACAATCAAACAGGAAGTATTAAAGCTTTATATTTAGCATCGCTTACCTTTCTGATCAATCCATTATTAGGTTTATTGGTCCCAGCAATTATGGGCTATACGAAACAAAACAAAGACGCTTTATACAGTAAGCACCTAAAAAGAATAAATGTAATACATGCTGTTGGACTATTTTTTCTAGGAAGTTTCATAGGCTATATCATTATTGCAGATTTTTTTAAGATTGCACTACCGTCTTTTTTAAGCGATATCTTCAATAGTGCCTATTTTTTACTCATCCCGGTATGCTATTACATCGTGATTCTAGCGTTTACTATTTCTAATTATATCGCAATAAGAAAGGCCAAGCTCAGTTCTGCAAACTAAACCAATACAAATGAATCTATTGCAGTCAAAATCACAGCGGCTTCTTTTGAACGATTAACACCCAATCTTTCTCAAGCAACAGATAGCCTGTTTCATAAATAAACTGGTAAGTTTGACCTTTGTTGTTGGAAAAAATATGAGTATGGAATTTAAAATCAAACCCCAATTGTTTTAACTTTTCACGCTGTATTTTGACCATCCCCTCCCCGTTCAAGGTATCTAACAATATACGGCGGTTTTTTCGCAGGATATTATTCACGTTACGCACCAAATTGGTTTGGTCGCTATTTAATTTATTATTATAGGCATTCCGACAAGCATCATCACAAAATCGCTTGTCAGAACGGCCACGTATACCCTTGCCACATTCAAGGCAAACTCTCTCAACAGAACTCATAGAAAATTACTAAACGACAACAAACGGTTACAATCGACTACAGTCGAATACAAATGGTAAATAGACGAATAAGATGTATGTCCCTTCTCATCTTTGCTCTAGATCATTCGGTGTCAAAAGCCAATGAACATCAACTAAAATAAGAATTATTAAAAACATTTAAAAATTAGACACATGAGCACATTACGTAACAAAGTACAGTTAGTAGGTCATCTTGGAAATGACCCGATCATCAAAACAACTTCCACAGGTACAAATTATTCCATATTACGTCTCGCCACCAATGATCTATTTAAGAACAAAGCCGGAGAATGGGTCGAGGAAGTCCAGTGGCATACACTCGTAGTATGGGGAAATCAAAATACGACCATAGAAAAGAAATGTCAACGCGGAACGAAGCTGATGGTTGAAGGTAAGCTCACCTATCGCAACTATGAGAACGCAGAAGGAGTAAAACAATATGTCACTGAAATTAAAGTGGATAGTTTCATGGTTTTATCAGACCCTAACAGCGCTAAAGAAGAACCTCCTACCCTTGAAGATGAAAGTGAAGATGATCTCCCCTTCTAATAAAAGAAAAAGGTAGGACAAGATATTAGTCCTACCTTAAACTACATATCCATTGCTGATACATTTGTTTTTAAACGGTAAACACCCTTAGCCACTGAAGACTTGCCCTCATCAGATACGCTCATATTTACCATATAACTTCCAAAAATATTCTTTCTCAGTCAATATAAAATCAACTTTCTTCCAAGCATTTAGGACCAGATTAATTTCCTTATCCGCTAAACTATATTTCCCAATAAAAAATTCTTGAGCGGAGAAGTATAAACCAAAAGCGTTGTCCAGGGTATGCAAACTTTCGATATCGACCTCTTCGAAAAACAAAATTACATGCGAGTTCACTATGAAATCACTTGGCGCGGGAATAGCATCCGAAAACTCAATAGCTATACATCTATTGCGGCTTTGCACAGGAAAGTCAATTACCGGAAGTTCGTTGAATTTTGAAAAATGAGCGCTCGCTTCGAGAACAGCTTCCCTCTCCAAAAAAGGAATTTGCAAAAACCTCTTATTCCCGATCACCGGTACATTAGCCTGAAAATAATCATTGAAATTGAGAATTTCATTGACAGAAAGATTCCTTTCAATGAGGTGCTGCACAGGAATGCCAAAATAATTTGCAATTTTTAGAACAATTTCAATTTTCGGCTCTGCACGCATTTCTTCGTAAGAAGAAATATTCCCTCTAGTAAGATTAAAAACATCCCCGAAAGCCTGTTGGCTCATTCCTTTCACTTTTCTTAATTTCTTAATGTTGTTTCCTACGTGACTCATTTTAAAAAAAAATTGAATTATTTTTGCAAAATATTTTTGCATTTTATTATCTTTATGCAAAGAATATGTGCAATATATAAAAAACTTGATTATGTACTTCTCAAAAATTGAAAATTATATCGCCAATATTGGTTATACCATTACTCATAAGGATAAAAAAGAGGGGGTTTTTGTCATCGAAAATGAAGATGATGGAATTCGTAACCTCATCGTAGGCGTTGCACAACCCATCGTTATTTTTGAGCAATACCTTTTTACCATAAGCAATGAGAACATCGATATGTTCAAATCATTATTGATAAAAAATAGAGATATTATCCACGGCGGTTTTGCATTGACAGAAGACGGTACCAAAGTTATATTTCGATATACATTACAAATACACAATCTCGACCAAAATGAATTTGATGCTGCCATCAATTCGCTGAGTCTTTTAATGAGTGAATATTATAATCAGTTAATAAGTTTTTCAAAATTATAGAATAATGAATATTTTTAAGAGAATTTTCAGAATCGGTCAAGCAGAAATTCACGCGGTCGTGGATAAAATGGAAGACCCCATCAAAATGACGGAACAAGGTATCCGTGAGATGAAAGAGGACCTAGAACAATCGTTGGAAGCCTATGCCAAAGTGAAAGCGTTGGCCATACGCACCCAAAACAATGGTGAAAAGAAAAAAGAAGAATCCCATGAATTTGAAAACAAAGCTACTCTTTTACTTCAAAAAGCACAAAAGGGCGAGCTGACAACAGAAAAGGCAGAAGGCTTGGCAAAAGAAGCATTGCTTTTGAAAAAACAGTTATTAATCGAAGCTGGAGAATTAGAGAAACAAGCAGTGATTCATCAAAGTTCAGCCGACGAGCTACACAAAAATGTAGACATTCTAAAATTCAACATATCGAAGTGGGAAAGTGAACTTTCAACTTTAAAAGCACGTGTTAAAGTTTCCAATGCAGCCAAAATGGTCAATAAACAGCTCGCTAATATCGATTCTAACAGTACAATTTCTATGTTGGAGCGCATGAAAGAAAAGGTCGAAGAAGATGAAGCCTTGGCCAAAGCATATGGTGAAATCGCAACGAGCAACAAAAGCAAGATAGATGAGATCAATGAGAACCTCAGTGGTTCTGACTCCGTCAACAATGAATTGGAAGAGTTAAAACGAAAATTAAATGGCGATGCGGAGATTTGAGTATAAAACAGTCAAAATCGAGCCCAAAGGTTTCTGGGGAACCAAATTGGATCCGGACAAAATCGACGAGATCCTGAATGATTTAGGTAATCAGGGCTGGGAATTAGTTGCGATGCAAGACTTGGAGGTCAATGGTCACTCTTGGTCGTTTCATTACACGTTCAAACGAGAAAGAATTTAAAAGAAAAATACGATGACAGAACTAATCAATATCTTATTTAATCCATTATCTAATGGAATTATGACAGTACTAACAGGCCTGTCTGTAGTGTATTGGTTATTTATGTTTTTGATGGGTGACGGAGTGAATTTCTTTGATGCAGATGCAGATATAGACCTTCACCCTACCCCCGATGTTACTGATGTTGACGGCACCCATGATATCGCACCTGAGGGATCCGATCATGCAAACCATCATCATACAAATACCGATAGTCATGGAGAACCAGGTTTCTTCGCAAAGGCGATGGATTACATCAATGTTGGAAAAGTGCCGATCATGCTGATTGTGACCTTGTTTAAATTTATAGGCTGGATTATTACCATCGTTTCCTCACTCTTTATCGACGTTGCTTCATGGGGTATAAAGTCGGTCTTAATCCTAATACCGGTATTCATTATCACCTTTATTTTAATGCATTTTCTCACTAAGCCACTAGCTAAAATGTTTAAAAGCATCGGTTACAATGGCGAAGAAAGCCATGATTTCCTTGGTCGCATGGGCAAAATGCGCGCAAGCATTGAAGGTAAAAAAATAGGCTCCGCAGAATTTATCATTCAACAGGATCCCATCCGCCTCAATGTAGTCAGCCACAATGGGGAGAAAATCGCTTATGGAGATGACGTTATTATTGTCGACGAATCTAGGGACAAAAAATATTATTATGTCACAAAGGAAATCACCATAGACAATATTTAAAATCGATGCGGAAAACAGAATCGCCGTGTCATTCAGAAGCTTCTGAAAGCAAAATTTAAATACTAAAATCTAAATAAATACGAATCATATGCTATATCAACCTCTTTTATTTTTAAGCGGCTTAAACGGAATTATATTGCTGATTGTCGGTTTAACTGTCTTTTTAATCTTTGCATTCTTTGTTGTACTGAGTGCATTCTATAAAAAAATACCACAGGGTAAGGCGATTGTCAGGACAGGTGTCGGCGGCACGAAAGTTGCCTTCAACAAGGGTATGTATGTCGTCCCGGTTTTCCACAAGATGGAGATCATGGACATCTCCATCAAAAAAATTGAGATTGCCCGGATGCAAGGCGAAGGACTGATCTGTAAAGACAATATCCGTGCTGATATTAAGGTGGCCTTTTTTGTCCGCGTCAACAAAAATGTGGACGATGTAATCAACGTTGCCCAGAACCTAGGCTGTGATCGTGCCAGCGAACCTGAAACATTAAAGAGCATCTTCGAATCTAAATTTTCTGAAGCACTCAAGACTGTAGGGAAGAAATTTGACTTCATCGAATTGTATGAAGCCCGTCGTGAGTTTCGCGATGAAATCCTCGACATCATTGGCACAGACCTGAACGGTTATATCCTTGATGACTGTGCGATCGACTATCTCGAACAAACAGATATTGAACACTTAAATCCCAGCAATATCCTGGATAGTGAAGGTATTAAGAAAATTACCGAGCTGACTGCAAAACAAAATATCAATGCCAACTTCATCCGTCGAGATGAAGAGAAACTGATTAAAAAGCAGAACGTCGAAGCGCGCGAGGCTATCTTAGAACTGGATCGCCAACTTGCTGAAAAAGAAGAAAAACAAAAGCGTGAAATTGATAATATCAAGGCACGGGAAGAGGCGGAGATCGCAAAAGTACGTGAGGAAGAGCGCCTGAAATATGAAAGCGTCCGCATTTCGACCGAAGAGCAGCTGGCCGTACAGGAAGAAAATAAACTACGTCAGATCATCATTGCCGAGAAAAACAAACAACGGACAGATGCTGTCGAAGCAGAACGTGTAGAGAAAGATCGTGCATTGGAACAAACCGAACGTGAGCGTATAGTCACCTTGGCTCAGATTGACAAAGAACGTTCGATTGAGACCGAAAAGAAAAGCATCCAAGGGGTTATTAAGGAACGCGTACAATTGGAGAAGGGTGTTATTGAAGAACAACAGGGAGTCCGAGATATTGAAGTATTCCGCGAAGTAGAACGGAAGAAACAAGCAGGCGTTATCGCAGCATCACAAGAAGCCGAAGAGAAATTAATTTCTACGGTAAAAGCTGCTGAAGCAGCGAAAATTGCGGCAGAACAAGAAGCTGAGAAAAAAGTGATCGACGCTGAAGCAGCACGTAAGATTGCTGAAAAACGTGCACAGGAATTATTAATAGACGCCGAAGCGAAAAAAGAAGCGTCACTCAAAGAGGCTGAAAGCCGTAAGATCATAGCTGAAGCGCAGGCGAAAGAAGAAGCCGCATTAGGCTTGTCAGAAGCCGAAGTAATGGTGGCAAAAGCCGAAGCCGAAGAAAAGCAAGGTACAGTACAGGCAAATGTGATCGAGAAAAAAGCCGAAGCGATGCGCAAAGAAGGTTTAGCACAGGCGGAAGTTGTTCGTGAAAAAGCACTTGCGGAGGCAAAAGGTATCGAAGAGAAAGCCGAGGCCATGAAAAAACTGGATGGTGTGGGTAAAGACCACGAGGAGTTCAAATTACAGTTACAGAAAGAACGTGACATCGAACTTGCACAGATCAATATCCAAAAGGATATTGCACAAGCACAGGCTGGTGTATTGTCCGAAGCACTTAAAACAGCGAAGATTGACATCGTTGGTGGTGAAACCATGTTCTTCGAAAACATTGTACGTCAGGTATCCAATGCCAAAGGTTTTGACCATCTGATCGACAATTCTAAACATGCTACTGATATCAAGAATTCACTATTGGGCCCAGACGGCAAAGGTGATCTTGCTGAAAAAGTACGTGGATTAGCAGATAAATATGGGATCTCATCCAATGACATCAAGAACTTAACAGTTTCTGCTGCGTTGATCAAATTGCAACAGGCAGCTACAGATGCTGAGAACGGTGAAGATGCAGGCTTTATCAATTCCCTATTTGGGTTGGCAAAAAACTTAGGCATTTCAAACAAGAAGTTGTCTTAATACATGTTAAGCCAACACATACTGCGTGTGAGATAAGCGAAAACTTCTCACACGCACTACATTGATTTTTTCACAGCAATACAGTAGAGAACTGTCCATTTTATGCCAGAAGAAAACGTAATAAATCAGAACGATAGCCTTGATCAAGGTGCATATGAGATTATCCGAAAACGACTTCTTACACAAAAAGAAGAACTTGCGACCAAGCTCCAACAGTTGAATGAAGCCCGTAAAGAAGTCTTCAATTCAACGAGCTTTGTCCTCAAGGCCAATCAACGGATCACCACAGAAAACAACTGTGTTGCCCGCGGCATTCTGGCCTTGGATAATCAATGTATTTTTGGGTATAATGTGCACTTCGGACTGCGGACCGAGATTAAGCTGGAAGATGTTTTCAGTGTTTACGCATTTGAGAATAATCAATTTATTCCGCAGCCCCTCGACCTGATCAATGATCAAAATTTCATCTCAGATTATCAAAATCTATATAAATACTATCGGGACTCCATATTCTCCAAATTTCGTAGGACGGAGAATTATTTGTACATGATCTTTCAGACCAGCAAAAATCCCGCTGATCTGAAAGCATTCAAATGGTTAATCAAAGATGGTCAGCTCCAATATCAGGATGACCGCAGCATTCACGAAGTCAAATTGCCCAATCAATTTGAATTTGACTGGACGAAAACCACGCTTGAAGACCGTCGGCTCGGTAAGCATCCCCATATATCGATTATGGATAAGATCTTTATCGAAGCAATCAATGGTGACATCACCTTCAAGATCGAAAACAACACAGACAGCGGCAAAGGGATCTATTCCGAAAAAGTGGTCAATGCAGACCAACAACTGGATGATGCAGATTATTACTATGCTGATCTTGGCAATCTTATCGCAGTTCGCATCAAGCCTTATCAGGAAGATTTCAGAGCCTTTGTCTATAACCAACGGACTAAGGAAGTTGTCAACCTCAAATCACTGAATGAATCCGCAATATTGTTACCAGACAACCAAGGGATTATTTTCTCGAATGGATATTACTTACAAAATGGTACACATAAAGTTTTTGACGCCCAATTTGAACAGGTATCTTTTCTACGAAGGATAGCCTCTCCCAATGGTGAAGATTTTCTGTATATATTCTGTCAGGAAGAAACCAATACCTATATCCTACTGTCCTATAACATTATTCAGCAACATGTAGAAACTCCGATCATCTGTAATGGCTTCACACTGTTTAAAGATGGTAGTTTAATTTATTTCCGTACCGAGGCGGAAGCCACCAGGCATCATCAGGTGCAGATTTGGGAAACACCTTATATGGCCATGCTCAAAGAAAATGAGCAGAAGAAAGATGACCCCCTTTATAAAGTAGGCAATAAACAGATCGTGCAGGCGATGGCCGAGGCACAGGAGGTCATACAACTGATCAATAAAGAGGACAGTTACGAAGGTTTATACGAAGATATCCTCAAAAAGTCCACAGTTTTATTGGATTCCTATTTCTGGATCAAAGATGACGCTTTATCAAATCTTGGCAAGCCATTAACACAGATCAAGGAAGTCGCCAATACCGCTATTGATGAGTTCTTCAAAGTACAGGCGCAACGCAAACATGCCGCAGAATTAAATATCGCAGCGGAAAAGAAGATGGAAGAACTCACCTTCTCCATCAATAGTACCGTTGTAGACAAACTCGATCAGCTCGTTCATCAATTGGCCGACTCCCGTCGTCTTCAGGGTGAAATCATTGACCTTAAAAATGTAAAATATATTGATACGGTCAGGATAGATAACCTATTGGAAAAACTGCAGGACATCACATCTGAGCTAGCCGAAAAAACCATTGCTTTTCTGCTACGTGATGAATCGCTGCTTCCCTATGAACAGAAAGTAGAACAGCAAAAGAAGAATGTGGAGGCCATAGTGAAGGTCTACGATGCCAAAGCGATTGAGGAAGCCAATTCGGCCATTTCAAGTGAACTGGAACTATTGATTGATATCCTCAATAGTCTAAGAATTGACGACTCCACGCAGACAACCAAAATCATTGAAAAGATTTCGGTTATCTTCTCCTCCTTAAATGAGGTTCGTGCACAGCTTACGCGAAAACTAAATTCATTAAAGAGTACAGAGGCAATAGCCGAATTCTCGGCACAGCTAACGCTGTTGGAGCAATCCGTGACCAACTACCTCGAACTGTCAACGACAACCGAAAAGGTAGACGAGTATTACACGAAAGTGATCGTTCAGCTGGAGGAACTTGAAAGTAAGTTTTCCGAATTTGAAGATTTTGCCCTCAAGATCGCGGACAAACGTGATGAGGTTATCAAGGCTTTTAATTCCCGCAGAGAACAAATCGTTGAACAGATCAACAAGCGTACGTCCTCGATCGAACAGATCGGTCTTCGTGTATTAAAGAATATTGAGAACAAATCCAAGACATTTGCAACGCGGGAAGAGATCCTCAGCTTTTTTGCCTCGGATCTGATGATCGACAAGATCAGACAGTTGGTACAGGAGCTAAAAACACTGCAGGATGTCTCAAAAGCAGAAAATCTTGAAAACCTATTAAAGAAATCACAGGAAGACGCTTTACGGGTTTTACGGGATAAGAATGACCTCTTTGTGGACGGCGAAAATATCATCGCGCTGGGCAAGCATAAGTTTGCGGTCAACAACCAATCCCTTAGCCTTACCTTACTACGCAGAAATGACGAACTGTATTTCCACCTGACTGGGACAAGTTTCTATCAAAAGGTGCAGGCCGAGGAAATCAACAGTTTTCAGGACATCTGGGATCAGGAACTTGTCTCTGAAAATAAGGAAGTCTATCGTGCAGAATACCTTGCATACAAAGCTTTCATTGCGTCGAAAGGACAACAAAATTTTGATGCGCCGTTGTTTATTACACAGACCGTGGAGCAAAGTTATTCGGAAGGTTATGTCAAAGGAGTTCACAATGTGGATGCACTGTTGATCTATGATACGGTCAAACAGTTGGATACCAAATTGGATCTGCTTCGCTATGATCCGATATTGCGCACGATGGCTCAACTCTTTTGGCAATCCCTTTCGGATGATCAGCGTGCAAAGCAATTGGCGCTGATACACTCTACCCACACGATTTTAAAAACGTTTCCAAATTCAAATCGTTACCAGTCTGTCATTGATGAACTGACCAAGTTATTCAATGCATGGAAGACACACTTGGATCGCTCTGCCATAGATGGCCGTGACCTGTCTACTTACCTTTTCCAGACCTTCACGAGCTACAATACCTTTGTCGTCAGTGAACAGTCCGATGAACTGAAAAAGGCTTTTATTCGATTGCTGGAATCCAAGAAAAGTTACAAGCTTTTTGAAGCGGATATTCAGAACGAACAATTTAGCTTGCTAGATCGCTTTTACCTGACCCTAAACTGGCTCAACTCCTTCGTTGATGAGCATCCGGAATATCTTACACTACGCAAATATATTGAAGAAGCAGCGATTATGTTGCTATATCCGACCTATGAATATCACCTGATCATCGCAAAGGACCAAGCACATGTCAGCGGATTAAAAGGCAATCATGCGATCCTGAACAATGGAGAAGAACATATTCAATATCATGATTTTTTAGCACGTCTCGCGCAATTCAGTGCGTATAATGTACCTCGTTTTGTGGCTTTCTCCACATTGAAAGAGCAGCTTGCGAAGTCCTATGCCAAAGAACTAAAGATCGGTGAGTTTGAGCCCAAAGTACTGACTTCCTTTGTACGTAATAAGCTGATCAACGAAGTTTACTTTCCATTGATCGGAAATAACCTCGCGAAACAGCTGGGAGCTGCAGGTGACAACAAGCGTACGGCCCGTATGGGCATGCTTCTGTTGATCTCGCCTCCGGGTTACGGTAAGACCACCTTAATGGAATATCTTGCCAAAACTATGGGTTTACATTTTGTCAAAATCAATGGCCCAACCATTGGTCATTCGATTACATCCATTGACCCGATTGAAGCGAAAACATCCGGAGAACGGGAAGAGCTCAAAAAGATCAATCTTGCATTTGAGATGGCTGACAATGTCATGCTGTATTTGGACGATATCCAGCACTTAAATCCGGAGTTTTTACAGAAATTTATCTCTCTGGCCGATGGTCAACGTAAGATTGATGGTATTTTTGAGGGTGAGAGCAAGACCTATGACCTCCGTGGCAAGCGCTTCTGTATTGTGATGGCAGGAAACCCGTATACCGAGAGCGGCTCTAAGTTTCAGATTCCCGACATGCTTGCCAATCGGGCAGATGTGTACAATCTCGGCGATGTGATCGGTGATACCGAAGCATTATTCAACCTCAGTTTGATTGAAAATGCGGCGATTGAAAACAGTTACCTCGAGAAGATTGCAAGCAAGTCGTTTAATGACTTCTATGCCCTGGTCAACTATGCACAGTCTGTTATGGATCAATTGCCCAATTTAGAGGGAAACTATCTGAAACAGGATATTGATGACTTTATCGCTGTGCTACGGCATGTGCTAAAAATCAGAAATGTTGTGATCAAAGTGAATCAGAATTATATTCAGAGTGCAGCGATGCAGGATAATTACCGTACCGAACCGCCATTTAAAATGCAGGGATCGTATCGGAATATGAGCAAACTGGTTGCACAGGTGGTCCCCATGATGAATGAGCAAGAAATTGATCAGGTTCTTCTCGCACACTATGAGAGCGAATCGCAGACACTAACTGCGGACACTGAAAGTAACCTTTTAAAACTAAAAGAGCTTGCCGGACTACTGAACCCTGTCGAGCAGGAACGTTGGGAAGCCATCAAAGAAATCTTCCGCAAAAACAATAAACATGGAGGACTAGCCAAAGATGATAAAGTCTTCGGTCAGCTACTGGACTTCAATGAAAATCTGGAAGGTATTATTCAGGCAATTCGGGAGTATAAGAATTAAGATTTTCTACTGCTATCCCAGCTCACTTTTCTAGTCCGTTCACCTGGGATAGCAGTGTTTTGATACGATTATTATCAACTTTTTTTTAAGTTTTAGCTAATTTAGGACTGATTAATGATGATCTTTGATAGTATCAAATGATACTATCATCATAATGAAACCACCGCAGACTATTACAAATGAAACTTTAAAATTAATCACTCGCCTCAGGATATTTAGTATGATACTTTGTTTCCATAACTGTTTTAATTTCTATTATATCTTTTCCTCAGGATCAAATAATACGACCATCTTCTGCTCGAACGCGATCTTAGCGATTTCAAATAAACGTTCAAGTTCTGTGAGGTAAGAAACGTAGTGTTCCATTCCGACTATTTCTCCATCATGAGCTTCCAAATAATCACTTCCAAAACTTAGATAAACATCTGTATTTTTACTTAGCTGCCCCCTTAGTTGCGGCAGCACTCTTGCAGCCATTTCTTCGAGTTCTTTGCTTGATCTATTCAAACTCGGAATATCGAATGATAGAGCCCAGATGACCATACGGTAGATTTGTTTTAAGCATGACAAAAAAAGAGTAAAAACCAAATCTGAAACAACATCTCCTTCACAAAGCAGGGCCTTACATTTCTTTAAAAAATGTTCTGTTATCTCAACCTGATTATTGAATTTAGACGAAAAATTATCTTGAAAATTTTTTAGAGAATCAGCTTCCGGTTCCTCCAAACGATATGGGCTTCCCGAAAACACCAGAAATTTAGATCGACAGTGCGCAACATTGTAAAAGTATCCATCTTTCATTTCTGCTTCCCATTCATCTCCCGAATGAATATTAAACACAACAGTACGCTGTTTCATACACACAAGCTCAAGAATACCTTTTACGATCGGTTCGTTCCGATCTAAATCATATTCCCAGCCATCAAGTATCAAAATAATCTCTACATAGGGCTTAACTTGGTATTTTTCAATAGCAGGGTGTGGTATCAAGAAAATCCGATTTGGCTCCAATACAGCAACTATTAAATCCAATAATGGTTTTAACGTTGAATACTCGCGATCAAGTTGGAGCAATCCGCCTATCTCACGCATCCAACGTTCAAATTCACCACTTCGCTCTCCGGGATGGAGATAGATATGATTTGTGGTGATTCTCTGATTTTGGCTTTTATTAACAGACCCGTGATAAATAGTCCCTACACTTCCATGTATGTCATCCATAATTTTAAAAATTTATATTGGTTTATAATTTTCTCTCCTTCGAAATATCACTAAGCAGGCTTGTACCATGAAGCAAGATGCTCACGATTATTTTATATTTCAAAACAAAAATAAAGATAATCTATACAATTATAAAATTTTTAAATAAAATATGTTATACAAGAAATCTTTCGCAAGAACAATAAACACGGTGGACTGGCTAAAGATGATAAAGTATTCGGCCAGTTACTGGACTTCAATGAAAATTTGGAAGGTATTATTCAGGCAATTCGGGAGCATAAGAACTAAAACCACATACCCGATCACTCTCCATTGACTTGAATAGAGTCAATGAGAGAATTTGAACAGCAGAATATCATAAGGTAATTGACCTGTAAATTGTTAGCATGTTTAAAACTAGTATCTTTGTAAGAGTTTAACTAGCTGTAATTTTTTAACAGGTAGATCACGCTAGTTGAATAGCAGATTTATGCAAAGGATCTTTGGATAAATATTTAGCAGAAGAACGAACTTAAAGGACTTAATCATGGAAGCAATACTTTTACATCCGCAAAACAAAGAGCAACTTGAAGCAATCAAGGCAATTGCCAAAGCATTGAAAATGAAATTTGAGACTACCACTGTAGAAGGCAGTACCTATAATCCAGATTTTGTAAAAAAGATACAAAATGGCCGAGCGGATGTTAAGAACGGCAAAGGGACTAAAATCGGCATTGATGATCTATGGAAATAATTTATACTCCGCAAGCGGTAGAAGATTTAAAATTCTGGAAAAAATCAGGTAACAAAATAATCTAGAAGAAGATTCAATCTCTTATTCTTTCTATATTAGAAACACCATTTGAGGGTATAGGCAGACCAGAAGCGTTGAAATATGAATTATCCGGCTCGTGGTCACGAAGAATAGATCAGGAGCACAGACTTATCTATGAAGTATACGAAGAAAATGGAGAAACAATACTCGAAATACAGTCTCTTAAAGGCCATTATCTGTAGATAATAAACTCAGCGAAAATACTGGATGGAAGCAAAACTTATTAAAACTGAAGAAGATTATGCACAGGCTTTAGACCGCCTTGAAGTAATATTTGATGCTAAAATAGGTTCAAAAGAAGGAGATGAATTGGAAGTTTTGGGGCTTCTCATCGATAAATATGAGACCGAACATTTTCCTATTAATCTCCCTGATCCTGTTGAGGCCATCAAATTCAGAATGGAGCAGCTAAATTTTACACAGAATGATCTTGCTGATGTTCTTGGTCAAAAAAGCCGTGCAAGTGAAATATTAAATCGAAAGCGGAAACTCTCTCTTGAGATCATTAGAAAACTTCGCGAAAAACTCAATATCCCTACAGATGTACTTATACAAGCCTATTAGTAATTACTACTAGGCTATAAGCTTTTCAATCTTTTGAGCTAATTTTTTGTTCTCTTCTCCGCTAAAGCTCTCTTCAAGATATTCTATTGTCTTCTCCAGCTCGTTTAACATATTTGGAGTATATAGCTATTACAACTACTTTTCGTAGATCTTTCGAGCTGAAAAGTGGAATAAAGTCTTTTTGTCAAACGGATTGGATCTGCATTTCTGAGCAATGGAAGCAGAAAATGGGGTATTTTGCGTAGACAAGGGGTCAACTTGCGCCAAATCAATAGCTTAAACACTATCTATTTAGCACAAGTTCACCCCCTATTCTGTTCATTTCATACGTACAATCCTATTAACCAAGAACATGAAAATAATTTAACAGCTTACTTGGTTACGATTCTATATACAGATCGTTCGGAAATACGATTATCCGGCTTTCACAGTCCCCGAAGAAACGGTAAATATCCCGTAATCGTCAATAAGCATCCGCTCCTTGTGCACTCCATTGTAAGCCATAATCCGATCCAATTCTTTCTGCGACCGTCGGCGCATGACCCAGTCTTTCTTCTGATGACTATTCAGCACATAAGCGATCATTTTCAACTGTGGATGCCATGGCTGTCCGGTATAGACCAGATGGCTATTTTCCTCACAAATGGAAGTCGCGCCATGTACAGCACTGCTCGCCATTTCATTGTCGCCAAACAATTCGAAAATACCGGAGATCACCACAATATTAGGGGCAAAATCCAGTTTGCTGTATGTAGCCGGATCAAAACAGTCGTAATTGCTGAAACGTATTCCGCGGAGCCCTTTCCTCTTAATGATTTTCTCACCGACTGCAATATTTGACAACATAAACTCATTGATCACAATCTCCACTTCTGGGTATTTTTCTTTGATGTCAAACAAATAATTTCCGGTACCGCCAGCAATATCCAGAATTTTTACAGGTCGGCCGGTAGACTTGACCTGCTCAATATTCTCTTCTAATAGACGTAATAGATGCTGTTTGCGTATACGGATTCCTTTCCATCCAATCGCCTCCAAGTACCCTTTATCGATGATTTTACCTAGTCCCAACCTACCCTTTGGCTCGTTGCGATAAACGTAATCCAATGAAATTCCTGAATCAAAGCCAAATTGAAGACCTAAGTTCATCCCATGACTCAATGATCCGATCTTGCCTAAAGTCCATTTTTGGAATGCATAGTTTAGCTTCTCAGCCGCTGGCATCACCTTATGGTACAATTTCTCATATTCTTTTACCGAAAACTCGTCAGCCTCCAGTCCCTGTTCGGGCATTTGCCTTGCATAGGCTTTCGTAATAAAATCTTTTAAATAGGTATAGACTTTCTGTCTGTTGGATTCAAACAGGATACCATGATAAAAATTACGCAGGGTAATAAATGTCTTTAGCTTGGAAGCGATGGAAACGAAGAATTGCTTTTGCACCGAGTTTTTAACCACATAGTCCTTTTCAGCAGATAGCACAATCACGGGAATATCGATTGCGGCTGCATCGTCTACGATACGCACACCAGCTTTCAATAGATCGACCAATAAAGCGCCGTTAATGGATTTTGAGATTAGGGGATCAGCATCATAAGCCTGTTGTTGTTCGATATCATGCGTCAATACCTTCGCTTTAACATAGCTTTGGATAACAAGATCCTTTTTCAGTTTAGTTCCCAGTGCAATCATCTGATTGGCCAAGGGCACATACAGTTTGATTTCAAATGCGGGCGCCAATAAAGCCATACCTGCAATCGGAGGGGCAAAATCATGTACCCAAGCACTTACAATGACCCCAGCAATACTATTGGCGATGACAAAGACATCCTTCGTATCAACCGCATATTCGGTATGAATATAGGACACAAAACAGTCCAGATCACGCACATTATCCATGAAAACCGGTGATACGGGCACTTTGGTATGGCCATGTCCACGCAGGTCGAATGCAAAGATGGAATAATCGGCAAACTGCGGATCGGTAGCCATCTCCTGCAAGCGTTCTGAATGTTCATGCCCACGGTGCAATACAATTAAAGCCTTTTGTCCCTGTTGATAATTCCAAACACGATATAGCAGTTCCCCTTGATCGAAACTCTTAAAATAACCTGATTTCATCTTTTTATAATTTATTCCATTAATACAATGGTGTATGTAATTTTAGTTTCTCTTTCGATATGCCTTTTAAAAACAAAGACCAAGCCACCCTTTTTGATCACGATCTGCCCGCGACGATAATTTTCATCAGCTGGATCGCATGATCATGTAACACCATATGCCTATTGATCGACTTCACCCGACCAATAGCTTTATTTAAATCTAAAGATAATAATTCCTGCGTCATCAGAACAGCAAAAATCATGCTCCTACTATAACCCATTGTACAATGAATGACCATATTTTCATGTTCGTTCATTTTGCGGTAAGCGGATACCATAGCGTCTATGATCACATGGGCATGATGCAAATCGATCTCCGCAATATCCAGCAAAGGGAAAGAATAATACTTTTCCATGGCACCTAAGAGTTTTACCTCCTCCAGCTCAGCTGCAAGGTCAAAAACAACCAGATTGCGATCCAATCCCAAGCCTATAAGTTCCGAAGCGTTCAACCTTGGCCCCACATAACAGCGGGGCAATAACTCCATCAGCGGCGGATTATTTTTCTTTCTAAAAAAACGCCACATCAATCGGTACGCAAATTGGTAAGGAGCGTAAAATACTTTCTTTATCAGCGATATTCGACCCCGATGATCCTTTAAAAACCTCGTATTACCGCGCAGGTAATTGTAACCAACCGCAAAGCAGACGAAGGCTACCCAAGCAAAAACAATCAGCGGCAATAAATATCCCTCGCAAAGCAGCGCCAGTAGCATGAATATCCACCCAATAAGGTAATAACTATTCGCTAGTTGTTGGTTTCTGACTACCGGACGACAACTATCAAGATTTTGGGTATCAATGCCCGATTTCTCAGCTTTCTCTTCGTTCCGCCCCCTGCTTTGACCTATAGCCACCCCTTGTACCGATTGTTCAATGGCATTCGGAAAGAGTATAAAACTGAACTGAACGAGTATGCAAGCTGTCAATAGATCGATCACATGGTGCTGATATACGGCCAATGTTCCTAAACCCATCAACAGAAGCCAGATGCCCAAGATTATTTTCTTCCAACCGTTGAACTTCCAACGCAGCACCGACCAAAAAATACAGGCATAAGCGACATGCAGGGAGGGTGCCTGATTAAAAGGCGAATCATATTCCTTTAAGAAGGAAAAGAAAATAGTAAACAAAGGATATTCAACCGACGGTCTGTCAAAAGAAAACCGCAACGGAAAAAGGAGAAAGCACAATGCCGCAATCAGGGTAACAAACGTAAATCGCTTTGCATAGCACAGGAGCTCCCCTTTTTGTCGACAGTAAAACGGCACGAAGCAAAAAAACAGGCCACTACTCATATAGGGTAGGATCATCCATGGAACGAACGAAATATACTGTTCAAAATCGAATACAAAGGAAGGCACCGCAACTAAACTGGAGGCGTAGCCTGCTGTATAAGGATAGGTAAGTTGAAAAAGCAACAGGCAATAAATGGCAACAAGGAGCTGCCCACTTACCTTCTTTAATCGTTTTTCATCCATTTGGCTTTCCTAAACATGATTTTACTTAATAATACATGGGGAAGCAGACCTAAAAATCCCATCAGCCATTTCATGCGCATCGGAAAAATCACGATTTCTTTCTTTTGCTGTATCGCCTTTAAGATGCGTTGCGCGGCATCGTCCACGCTAATCAAAAAGGGCTTTTTGGAGAGATCCTGCTGATTAAGTTCGCGCAGTTTGGTTGTATCCACATACCCCGGTGCGATGACTGTCACCGCAATCCCATACGGAAGCAATGCCCTTCTGTAGGCATCAGCCACTTGAATTGCAGCCCGCTTTGTTTTGCTGTACAAACTTGAGTTTGGAAAATCCAGCGTCCCCGAGACGGATGCTATTGTTGCGATCTGCCCATTTGATTGTCCACGCATGGCTTCGCGGGCGACTTCAAAACAGTTCAGGGTACCCAGCATATTGACGCGGAGCATCGCACTTGCCTCTTCATAACTGATGCGCAGTGCCACATCATCGGCATAACTTCCGGTACAATTGATAAAAAGATCCAATGTCCCATGATCACAGAAAGAATCAACGGCATCAGCCAATACGTCCCGATTACATACATCCACTTCAAACTTGATGAGCGCATCGTATGTCGCTTGATTGGTCAACTTTGAAAGGTCTCGACCACATACAGCAACTTCAGCCCCTTGTTGGAGGTAGCATTGTGCTAGTGCCAAACCTATTCCGCTTGTTCCGCCTGCGATAAATACCTTCATTTTATAAAAAAAAAAATAGCGATTATATTACCCGCTTGATCGGGCTATCCTGTCAAACAAATAAACTTTCGATGTATGCCACCTAAACTCTCCAATAGATCCCGTATTACACGATAAATACTTCCAAGAACCATTACCCAGATACATCGTGTACTAAGCCATCCGCAGTTCCATCGCCCTGCGATATCCATAATTCCACTGTGCTTCCATCGCAACCGCAAATTCATCCAGACTTGCCGGAAGGGACAATGTTATTTCAAATCTACGCCAATCTATGTCTTTTCTGCAATAGTTTCCTGCTAACTTTTCCGCAGCATCCCTTGTATCGATCCATCGGAGGCCCTGAAATTGCTGATCAATATCCCGCAGGCGTTGGTTTCCGCTGAAGCCCAATACCGCTCTGACCAATCCCTCCTCCTGCAATTTATACCTCTGCTTGCGCTCACAGATTACTTCTGCTGCCAAAGACTGCGCCAGTTCTACAGGTACCAGATCAATGGCTCCACCAGCATAATATTCTCCATTCCGCTGTATTGGCTCAATATAAAACATATCGGACATGGAAATACGAACAGCTTCCAACAAGGTTACCGTTGAATTTATTGCTACCGCAGGGGCAACAGCACTTTGTCCATAATTTTCACCTTGAATTTGGATATTATCCAGACTTACGTTTGATAGTGCAGTGGTATTCCCCATCAGGACTTTCTGGTAGAGCTTACGTTCGCCCCGTCTCTCTCCAACTGCTGAGCGGTCAAAAAGCATTTTCGAACCAATAATAATTGCCGGTATTTCCTCCGAAAATGGACGGTTCAAAGTCGGTAATAAGGGCGAAAGATCATGTTCCATCTTGACCAGATAACGATCAAAAACATCTTCCAGATAAGGAGCGGATCGTTTATCCCATTGCTTTTTCAGTACATATAAACCAAGTTTGCCCAGATGGCGCTGCTCCGTAAGCTGATGTCCACAGAAGAAACGGTAAAACTCTTCGGACTGGAGATAAGATTTTCGCTCTACATCCCTTGCAAAAGCCTGAATAATCGCAGCGGCCAATGATCCACCGCAGGTAGCTATCAGTAAATCCGGTTTTAATCCCAGTTCGCCCAACGCCGCATACATTCCTAGGTACAAGCCAAAACGAGTACCTCCACCTGAAAATAAAACTGCCCGTTGATAATTCATTTCGCGATATATTAGATGTGCGTGTATCCTTTTACAAAGTCAAGACCCAATTCCAATTTTTTAGTCACCATTACAAATTCGTCATTTCTATCAAACAAATCAAACCATAGAACACAGGTGCATTAAACACCAGGCTATCTATCCGATCCAGTAATCCGCCATGTCCGGGGATTATTGTCCCCGTATCCTTGACTCCGGTCTTGCGTTTCAAAAAGGAGAAAAGCACATCACCACAAAATCCTAACGTACCAAAGAGCAAGCCAAGCAACGAAAAGCAGATAAAATCCCCTAATGGCAACAAGAGATAGCCCAAGATATTACTCAAAATTACAGTTAGCCCGATACCACCGATACATCCGGCAACAGTTTTGTTTGGACTGATACGCGGCACGATCTTTCGTTTACCAAAGAATTTACCCATGAGGTATTGGAATACATCGTTCAGTTCTGTTAAAACAATGATATAGGCCACGAGCCGTAACCCAATTAGTTCATCCTGACGGATTTCGACCGTCCGGATAAAGGTCAGCTGGCTGAATGCAAGCAAGCAGGCAGCCGCTCCAAAAGTCATTCCGATCGCGGCGCTCACCGTTGTTTTCTGTTCCAACCGAAAAAAAAGCCCAATCCCTATGCACAACAGTGCAGCCCATAACAAGTAAGCTCCATACGAGCAGTAGATTAAAAGTAGCAATTGCAATAGACCAACGACAACAGCAAAGGGCAACGCAAAACTAAAATTGGGCACAAACATCTTCATAAATTCGCGCAGGCCCTGAAAGGTAAGCCAAGAAACAAACAGCAAAGATGTTGTCTGGGGGACGAAAGCAATCGCCAATACAAGTACAATGTAGCCCCAGCTTCTGACTCTTACAGGGACATCAGCAAACTTGTCCTTCGGATTAGATACTTCACTCATGTGCCACCAATGCCTTTCTCAATCGCGTTATGGAACTCAAGACCAATAACAAACATAGCACCGCAAAAAAATAGCTCGAAAATGCAGTGATCGAAATATGCAACAAACACAAAATCCCGTATACCCCCAGCAGCAGTGCACGGTCACTTTTCCCCATGGGCCCGTCATAACGACGGTCATTGGCAACCACTTTTCCAATTAGACCACAGAATTCATTGATCACGCTCAGAATAATAAAGCATACAACCAGATATAAACTCTCGGGATGAAATTTCAGCAAGGGAAAGAAGATCAGGACATCGGAGACAATATCGCCCACCTCGTTCAGAACTTCACCTGTTTTACTCGTCTGATTGAAAAGACGGGCCATCATACCGTCCAGTGCATTCAACGCCATTCGTAACAATAATCCGACTGGCAATGCCAAAAAGAAAACCGGGAAACGATCGGCATACCAAAACAGCAGCGCTATAAGTATAGACAGTGCGATCGACCCGATCGTAATTTGATTTGCAGTCACCTTTTTTCGATGCAAGAAGGTCAGAATCGGCATCAATAACTGCTGAAACTTTGGTTTTAATTTATAAACAGAAATCATATTGTACGAGCTATAGCTCTCTTTTTTATTTTTTTTAAAAAAAATTTGCATAGTGTAATAAATACACTATATTTGTGTCATCATAATTTAGGTTTATAATTGGTTATTTAAGGTTTTCATTCTCCCCGTTTGAAAACCTTTTTTTTTGTCCTTAAATTATGGATTACCATCGTCCGCCGGCACCGCCGCCGCCAGAAGATCCACCGCCAAAGCTACCGCCACCACCGCTACTACTAGATCCACCGCCAGAACTGCTCGATGTAGACCGTACCTTGACAGGAATTGAATGCTCCCCATGAGATACACGATGTCCACAATTCTTACAGAGGTCAAAACGTTCTTCTAGCCCTTGTGAACTATAGGTTGCGGCTCGGATCGTTTTAGTACGCCCTGTTTCAAAGGTTCTATAATGGCATGCAGGACAATCGACAAAGCCAGCATTTTCATCCCAGGGAACCAGCTTGATTTCATTGCTTGTCTGATTTACCCAGATCTCATAAGATCGACTACCAATTTTCTCCTCCATGAGCTGTCCCTTATCCAAGTAAGCGCTTTCTCGGGTAGATACTTCATCCTTATTCATCCGTAACCAACTTCCCGAATCATCCGGAGGAGTCAGTCTAAGTTCATTCCTTCGGATCCGTTTATTTATTCCAATAAGATCAAATAAGGCCAATGGACTAAGCAATAGTGGGACAAGTCCCCACACACGAAATTTACGTAAGGCCCGTTGAATATTCTCCTCATCGCGATAGGAGTTAACAATCTGTGTGCGGCTAGCATTATATTTCATCGCCAAAGTGATGCTGCCAAATACAAATATAAAATAGGGTAAATTTTTCCACTGATAAACCACCTCAAAATTGTTTAAGGCAAAGGCACAGATAAACACACTGATAAACATTAGTATTCCCATACAGCCACATCCGCTTACCAAAGGTGGAAAATACTTACTCTTTTTCGTCAGCTGCCCCTTTATTGCTCTAGTCACCTCACCCAGCCAGATATAACATATTGCAAACAAGCCCAAGACCAAAAGAGAGTTGCGCAGGATAGGACTTTTAAAGCTCCAAACAGGTATCGCTTCCGGCATTAGGCGCTCCAGTTCAGCCTTGCTGTCTGCGGAAGTCAGTATTGTTTTTATAAAACCCGAAGCTTCTAAAACACCGCGGTCATAACCTTCATTTCGGAAGTTGGGTACGAGATACTTCTCTCCTATACGTTTAAGATAAGCATCTGGCAGGATACTCTCCATACCATATCCAGTAATAAAGCGGTATTCATGCCTCTCTTTTGCAATAAACAATAAAAGCCCATTGTTACTTTCTTTCTTACCGATACCCCATGTATTGAATAATTTTAAAGCAAATTCAAAATCACTGTCACCAATATAATTGTTAACAACAACGATAGCAAATTCACTTTTTGTAGCGGCCTCAATCTGTGACGACAAACCATCTAACTCAGACACAGCACCCGAAGATAGAATCCCATCCGGATTGGACACAAAATAATCTTGCCCCTTTATTTTCGGATTGGGCAAATTATCTACTGTATAAGCGGTAGATTGTCCAAAAGATGTTAGTCCAGTTAGGAAAGTTCCCAACCAGAACAAAAAAAAGATATAAAATCGATGTAACTTCAGCATAATTTTAGAACAGCAAAATTCGGTTCATTTTCACGATATTAAGAAAAAAAAATTTATGTTGTTTATTTAAAGGGCGATGCCTAGAAAAAGGGTGAAAGTATCCGTATGAAACTATTTCATCGCTGTCAATGGCCAAGCCAATGTAAAATCAAGACACCGATCAATCCAACAACAGAAACGAGCGTTTCCATCACCGTCCATGAGCGAAACGTATCCTTCATGCTCACTCCAAAATAAGATTTAAACATCCAAAATCCCGGATCGTTGACGTGCGAGAACATGAGACTACCCGCTCCCGTCGCTAGCACCATTAATTCGGGAGTAACATCGCCTGCCTGCACAATGGGGAGCATAATCCCCGCTGCCGTGAGTCCAGCAACACTTGCCGAACCGATCACTAGGCGAATGATGCCGGCTATTAACCATGCAAGCACAAGAGGCGACAAGCTCAGGTCTGCGGTTAGGTCAGCGATGTAGTTGGCTACACCACTATCTACCAAAATTTGCTTGAAGGCGCCTGATGCTGCAATGATAAAAAGGATCATCATTATCCCACGAATTGCTTCTTCCACACTTTCTGACTGCTCCCGCAAACTTTTACCTTGGCGGATACCCATCGTGTACATCGCCACTAGCGAGGCAATCATTAAAGCCACCACCGGGTCACCCAAGAAACGTAGTGCCGTCAGCCAAGAGGAGCCTTCTGGGAATATTAGATGTGCAAATGAACCAAAAGCAATTAAAATTATTGGAAACAGCCCCGTAAATATACTAATTGCAAATCCGGGAAGCTCTTTCCTATCTGCCTGATCGTGTTCAGGAAAAAACTCGGCCGGTGGGTTGGTCGGAATACGCTTAAGCATTCTGCCAAAAAGTGGTCCACCGATAATTATGGCAGGAATTGCTACAACAATGCCATAGGCCATTGTCAAGCCTATATCCGCATTGTAAGTAACCGCTATGGCTGTAGCGCCCGGATGTGGTGGCAAATAACCGTGCGTCACGGAGAGCGCTGCCAGCAGTGGAATGGCTACGTAAAGCAAGGGCATTTTATTGGAAGCACATACCATGAAAACGAACGGTACTAAGACGATAAAACCGACATTGTAAAATAAGGGAATTCCTACTAAAAAGCCCGTGAGAACCATTGCCCAAGGTAAGTTCTTTCGGCCAAATACAGCCGTTAGTTTCGTTGTAATCTTTTCTGCAGCCCCCCCTTCCGCCATCAATTTACCCAGTAAAGACCCGAACGCCAACAAAAGTGCCAATTGGCCCATAGTACTGCTCACTCCGGTTTCAACAGATTTAAGGATATCGACGGCATTCATATTCATGGCGAAACCGACCGCAACGGAGGTTATCAGTAACGAGAAGATCGTGTTTAACCTGACGACAGTGACTAAAAGAAGTAGTAAAGCTACTCCCAAAATAACGATGATTAGCGGCATAATAATTTATATCTAGTTAAAACTCGCCTTCCAATATATGGTACAGGTGTTCAAATTTTTGGAAGTTTTTCATATATACGGCGTGATTCTCCTCACTCGGTCTATAATAGTGTTCGGGATCTAGCTTTCCTTGCGCTTGCTTGTTTTTTACGGTAGGCTCACCTCCCTGTATACCCAATGCTTCCAAGCCGATCAATGCAGCTCCCCATGCAGAGCTTTCTACCGTATTTTTGGTAAATACAGGTTTATTGAAAATGTCTGCAAGCATCTGCACCAACAATGATGAACGCGCCAGGCCGCCACTTGCGAAGATCGTATGAATGGGCCCGGTGTTCTCCTCTAATGCGATTCCTACACTGTAAATTGCAAACAACATCCCTTCCATCATGGCACGTGCGAAGTGTGCCCTGCCGTGATGCAACTGTATTCCAAAATAAACGCCCTTTGCATTGGAATTCCAATGTGGTGCCCGTTCACCAGTGAGATACGGCAAGAATATCAAGCCCTCTGCCCCGGGAACGACGGAGTCGACCAAAGCATTTAACGAGGCAGAAGAATCTCCATCCGTTTCCATTTGGGCAAATTCATGCAAAAAGTTGTCTCGAAACCAGTTGCGTAATACACCGCCATTGTTGACCGCGCCACCAATTATATATTCATTTGGTCTCAGTAGGTAGGTAAATAGCCTTTGCTTTTTTTCTTGATTTGCCTGCGAACTCGCTACGCGAATAGCTCCACTCGTACCGATAGTTACCGAAGCCACCCCAGGACGTATAGCTCCTACACCGAGATTAGCCAAACAACCATCGCTACCACCTATCACAAAAGGGGTATTTTCAGGGATGTGCATCAAGGCCGCAATTTCTCGGTTAGGCATATTTAAAACATGATCGACCGAAACTGGCGATGCCAATTGTTCCTCCGTTACACCCGTCAATCTTAACGCCTGATCAGACCATGTTAGGCGATGTATGTCGAAAAGCCCTGTTGCAGATGCAATGGAATGATCGACCACATAAACGCCAAAGAGCCGGAAAAAAAGAAATTCTTTGATACCGATAAACTTGTGTGACTGAGCAAATAATTTTTGATCGTTAGACTTTATCCACATTAATTTGCAAAGCAAAGACATGGGATGTATGGGTGTACCGGTCTGCTGATAAAGCTGCCTGCCCGCCTCACTTGCCTCCAAAGCAACCGCAATATCCTCGCTTCTGCGATCTGCCCATATCATGCAATTGCTAAGTGGATTCCCTGTCGAGTCAACAGCGATCAGCCCGTGCATAGCACTACTCACCGCAATGCACACAGGTTTCGGTATCTCGGCACTAGATTGCTTTAGGCTAATCATGACATACCTAATAGAATCAATACATGCGTCATAAACAATCTCTGGATCTTGCTCATACCAGCCTTCCGACGGATTTAATATGGGATAAGATATACTATGCTGTGACAAGATGTTCCCCGCGTAGTCAAATGCAACAGCTTTCGCAGATGATGTACCAATGTCTAATCCAATAATCATAAATAAAATTGATGTTAGGAGAGTTCAATATACGGATTATCTGTGGGTTTACAACAAAAGGTTCATTACCAGCGGAGTAATTGAAGGGAGAAAAACGCCTTATAACGATCTGCTGATAATTTGTCTTTCATAGTATCAACAAAAATGGTAAATTTCAACTTAGAAAAACGATATTAAACGATGAGCATAGATAAAAAGAATAACTGCGATTTTGGAATAGTTGGACTCGGCGTAATGGGACGTAATTTATTGCTGAACATCGCCGACAACGGTTTCGCGGTAGCAGGCTTAGACCTCGATCCACAGAAAGCTGAGTCATTGGAAGCTGAAGTCAATGAAGGACATCGCATCAAAGTGACACCCCAAGTAGAAGAGTTTATAGGAGTTTTGCAAAAGCCCAGAGCAATTATGCTGTTGGTGCCGGCCGGAAAGCCGGTTGATATGGCGATTGCCAGTCTTGTTCCGCTTTTAGATAAAGGAGATATAATCATCGACGGCGGAAACACATACTTCGCGGATACGGACAGAAGATTTAATGAACTTTCCGTTAAGGGTATACATTTCTTCGGAATGGGCATATCTGGAGGAGAAAGTGGCGCTCGTCGTGGTCCAAGCTTGATGCCCGGTGGCGACAGAAAGGCCTACGAAAGACTAAGGCCAATATTCGAGGCGGTTTCGGCCAAGGTAACCGGCGAGCCCTGTGTGGAATTTTTAGGCAACGGGTCGGCCGGAAATTATGTAAAGATGGTACATAACGGTATAGAATATGGTATCATGCAGTTAATTGCAGAGACCTATGACCTGATGAAAAAATTATATGGTTTTGATACCCAAACCATACAACAGACATTCGAAGAATGGAACAAGGGCGATTTAAACTCATTCTTGCTTGAGATTACCGCTCAGATTCTGAAGAAAAAAGAGGGCGACCAGTATTTGGTGGACCTGATTTCAGATTGGGCAAGATCAAAGGGAACGGGTAAATGGACTTCGCAAAATGCGATGGATCTACAGGTGCCAGTGCCGGTGATTGATGCAGCGGTCAATATGCGCGATATGTCCAAATACAAACCCGAACGTGTGGAGGCGGCAAAACTACTTAAATGGGATGGACAACCTATCGATCTGCCCGCCGAAACGCTTATTGCTCGCTTAAAAGATGCATTGTACTTTGTGATCATCACGACCTATGCGCAAGGTTTGGCACAGCTTATTGTTGCATCGGAAAGTTACAGTTATGAGCTAAATTTACAGGTGGTAACCAAAATTTGGCGAGGCGGCTGTATCATTCGCGCGTCTTTGCTCGAAGATTTTAGAAAAGCTTATGCGACTAATCCGGGCTTGCGCAATATCCTACTTGATAGCACCATTGCACAGAAGCTACTGAGCACGCAGGCCAGCGTTCGCGAGGTAGTGAAAGATGCTATCGCAAACGGGATACCCGTATCCGGATACGTAAATGCACTCGCTTATTTTGATGCCTACCGATCGGAGAAATTACCTACAAATCTGATACAAGCACAACGAGACTATTTTGGCGCACACACCTATGAACGTATTGATCAAGAAGGCACCTTTCATACACTTTGGGATTAAACGAAAAAAGCTTGAAGATTCAATTGAATCTTCCTTTGAAATGCAAAAAAGCGGCTTTTTTATATAAAGCCGCTTTTTATAACTGAACCCCTATCGGTTTTATATGCCGTTTATCTAGATGCTATCGCTCAATATCCTTTAAACTGCTCATTTTCTTATATTCCAAGAATCCTTTGATATCCTCAAAATGCTCACGGACACGTTTGTTTCCAAACTCGAAGACTTTTTGCGCTAAGCCGTCCAAAAAGTCACGGTCGTGTGAAACAAGGATCAATGTGCCATCAAAATCCTTCAATGCATCTTTGATAATATCCTTGGTCTTCATGTCCAAATGGTTGGTAGGCTCATCGAGAATCAATACATTCACTGGTTCCAAAAGAAGTTTTATCATGGCTAAACGCGTTCTTTCTCCTCCAGATAACACTTTCACCTTTTTGGTCGTATCATCGCCACTAAACATAAAAGCGCCCAAAAGATCTTTCATCTTAACACGTACTTCACCTACTGCGATTTGATCAATGGTATCAAAAACGGTCAGTTCACCATCCAGCAATGCCGCCTGATTTTGTGCAAAGTAACCAATTTTCGCGTTGTGCCCAACCTTTAACGTCCCTTCGAAATCGATTTCACCCATAATTGCTTTGATCATCGTCGATTTACCCTCACCGTTTTTCCCTACAAAAGCCACCTTTTCTCCACGTTCGATAACCATATTTGCTTTCTGAAAGACGACATGATCGCCATAAGCTTTCGTCAGATCTTCCACAATAACCGGATATTGGCCCGAACGTGGAGATGGCGGAAATTTAAGGCGCAGCGCTGAAGTATCCACTTCATCGATCTCAATAACTTCCAATTTTTCCAGCATTTTTACACGCGACTGTACTTGCAAAGTCTTTGAATATGTACCCCTAAAACGGTCTATAAACTCCTGGTTGTCTGCAATAAAACGTTGCTGCTCTTCATACGCTTTTAACTGATGCTGACGGCGCTCCTGACGTAATTCCAGATAATGACTGTACTTGGCGCGATAGTCATAAATCCGTCCCATCGTCACCTCGATGGTCCGATTCGTAATATTGTCGACAAAAGCCCGGTCGTGAGAAATAACAATAACTGCTTTCGCCGAATTGACCAAGAAGTCCTCAAGCCATTGAATACTCTCAATATCCATGTGATTGGTAGGCTCATCCAATAAAATCAAATCTGGCTTTTTTAGTAATATCTTAGCCAACTCGATGCGCATACGCCAGCCACCAGAAAATTCAGAGGTCTGTCTAGTAAAATCCGTGCGCTCAAAACCAAGACCCTTCAAGACCTTTTCAACCTCAGCATCATAATTGACTTCCTCAATCGAATAGAACTTCTCACTTAATTCAGATACCCGTTCGATCAATTGCATATAATCATCAGATTCATAATCCGTACGAATATTCAACTGCTCATTCAAGCCTTCCAGCTCATCACGCATTCCGTAGACTTCTTCGAAAGCCTTAGATGTCTCTTCAAAGACAGTCACATTATCCTGTGTCAGCAAATGCTGTGGTAAATAGGCTATAATCGCATCCTTTGGCCCCGAAACATTACCTGTAGTTGGCTTTCCTGCCCCCGCTATAATTTTCAACAAGGTAGATTTACCAGCACCATTTTTGCCCATCAATGCGATCTTGTCATTCTCATTAATCGAGAAAGATACATCTGAAAAAAGAGTCGTTCCCCCAAAGGAAACGGAAATATTATTTACGTCAATCACTGTATGTTCACTTAATTTTGGCACAAAGATAAGCGAATCAATCTTATAAATAGACAATGGTGCATTTTTGTGTATCTTTGCGCCATGCGTTTTGATATTATTACGGTCTTACCAGACCTACTTGAAAGTCCATTTGCACACTCAATTTTGCAACGAGCGAAGAATAAAGGTCTGGCTGAAATACATGTTCACAACTTAAGAGACTATTCAACCAATAAACACAAAAGTGTAGATGATTATCCCTACGGCGGCGGATCCGGTATGGTTCTTCAAATCGAGCCTTTTGCAAAGTGTATTGAGCAACTGCAATCCGAACGTGTATACGATGAGATCATCTATATGACTCCAGACGGTGAAACATTCAATCAGGATATTGCGAACGGACTATCTACAAAAGGAAATATGATGATCCTCTGTGGACATTATAAGGGAATTGACCAACGTATTCGTGATATCTACGTAACAAAAGAAATTTCGGTCGGCGATTACGTGCTATCTGGAGGAGAACTTCCAGCCGCAATTGTTACAGACGCTATTATCAGATTAATTCCTGGAGTATTATCAGACGAAACTTCCGCTCTTTCCGATTCATTTCAGGATGGATTGCTCGACGCACCGATCTATACACGCCCTGCAGAGTGGAAAGGCCATAAAGTACCTGATATTCTACTCAGCGGTCACGAAGCAAAAATTGCCGCATGGAAAGATGAACAACAGTTGAAAAGGACACAAGAAAGACGCCCTGATTTATTAAATGATTAAGAAATAAGCGGAATTTTTGTTTTTTTGTCACAAAAAGTTTGCTTATTTATTTTTTTTTATAAATTTGTGTAATAATGACACGAAGATATACAAATACAAATTGGTGGTGGCCTGGAGCAATAAGCATCGGGAATCAATTGGTATTGTTATAATATTTCATAATCAACCAAAACCATTTATGGAAATTCCAACCCCGATGCTAACCAGTATCGGGGTTTTTTTATGCATGAATTTACAACAAGAAGATAAGACACATAAAATGAAGTATACATTCAAAACACAAAGCAGAAAGTTGCTTGCGGATACAACTACGCCAGTGAGCATCTATCTTCGTCTAAGAGATATCTTTCCAAACTCATTGCTATTGGAAAGCTCCGACTATCATAGTCGCGACAATAACATTAGCTACATCTGTTGCCAGCCAATTGCTGGGATCCAGCTCGACGAAAAAGAGCTAACGCTTACGTATCCTAATAGAGAGCGTATCGTAAAAAATGCGAAGGAAATCGAATTACGTCGAGAAGTATCCGATTTTAGAAATTCCTTCGAAGACCATACAATCGCCGAACTTAACCTCATTTCCAATGGCTTATTTGGATATTTCACCTTCGATTGTATCGAACACTTCGAAGATATCAAACTGACTACTTCAGCAGATCCGGCGCGGAAAATACCATTTATGCAATATCATATCTACAAATATGTCATTGCTATTGACCACTTCCGAAACCAACTCTACATTTTTGAACACCTGCTGGATGATGAAGAATCAGAACTGGAAAGAATGCAGTTTCTTATTCAGAACAAAAACTTTCCTGAATATTCCTTCAAGCTTGCCGGTGAAGAAAGCTCCAATCGTACCGATGAAGAGCACCGTCAGTTGGTCAAAAAAATGAAAGAACATATCCAACGCGGTGACGTCTTTCAGATTGTTCCATCCCGGGGTTTCCGAACTCCATTCTCGGGAGATGAGTTCAATGTCTACCGTGCATTGCGCTCCATTAACCCTTCGCCTTACCTATTCTATTTTGATTATGGTGATTTTAAACTATTCGGATCATCGCCTGAGGCTCAGTTGCGCATCCACGGCAAACAGGCAACCATCTTCCCTATTGCCGGAACCTTCAAAAGAACCGGAAACATGGAGGAAGACCAAAAAATTGCCTCTCGACTAAAACAAGACCCGAAAGAGACATCCGAACATGTGATGTTGGTAGACCTCGCCCGTAATGATCTGAGCAGACACTGTACCCAGGTAAAAGTAGAATCGTATATGGAACCACAATATTACTCGCATATTATCCATCTGGTCTCCAAAGTAACGGGAACATTAAAAGATAACATCAATCCGTTTGACATTGTAGGCGATACGTATCCCGCCGGCACACTGTCGGGGGCGCCAAAACATATGGCATTGACTTTAATCGATCGCTATGAAGGATTGCAACGTTCTTTCTATTCCGGTGCAATTGGATTTATGGGTTTTAACGGAGACTTTAATCACGCCATTATGATTCGTTCCTTCCTAAGCAAACAAAACACCCTTCATTACCAAGCCGGCGGTGGCATTGTTCTCGATTCAGACCCTGAAATGGAACTTCAAGAAGTAAATAACAAAATTGCTGCTTTGCGAAAAGCATTACAACTAGCAGAAACGTTATGATCAGACCACTGGAATACTGTGTCAACAAGAAACATATTGATGTTTCAATAGATACCATAGATAGCCGCATTGTAGAACTCTTAGCATTGCGGAACACCTATATTGAGAAAGGTAATGCTTTAGAAAATGAACTAGCCGAAGAACAATCCCCGATTAGGAATTTAAACGGTCATTATGCAGTCTTGGCAAAAAAATTTAATTTGCCTACTGAATTTATTCAATCTATATTCCACGAGATTGAAAACTATGTTAATCAAGATTTTATAGCAAAAGGTTATGAGCAACAATAAAATAGTCGTTATAGACAACTACGATTCCTTCACCTACAACTTAGTCCATTTATTACAGGAGTTAGACCAAGAGTACGTTGTATGGAGAAATGATAAATTTAAACTGGAAGATATTGATGCTTTCGATAAAATACTTCTTTCGCCGGGCCCTGGTATTCCAGAAGAGGCGGGGTTATTGCTTGACGTCATCCGTACATATGCCCCTCACAAAAGTATATTGGGTATCTGCTTAGGTCAGCAGGCTATTGCAGAGGTTTTTGGTGGGACGTTGTTCAATATGGAAAAACCTTTGCACGGTGTAGCAACAAATATCACCGTTGTTGATCAATCGGAAAAATTGTTTCAAGATTTTCCAAAAGATTCGAAAATAGGTCGCTACCATTCGTGGGCAGTAAATAAGGATACATTGCCGAGCGTACTTAAAGTTACGGCAGTAGACGAGAATGGCATTATCATGGCCTTGACACATACCGAATACGATGTCCGAGGGATGCAGTTTCACCCCGAATCGGTATTGACGACGAATGGAAAAAAGTTAATTGAAAACTGGTTGGGAATCTAAAATTTATAAAAATGACTATACTGGATAAAATCATTGAAAGAAAAAAGATAGAAGTGGAAAAAGCAAAAGCTTCAGTTCCCTTCGAGGAGTTATTAAACTATCCCTATTTCAGCGTTGCTTGCCTATCGTTGAGAGAGTCTATTCTTGATCCTGAAAAAACAGGAATAATAGCCGAGTATAAAAGAGCATCACCATCAAAAGGAGAAATCAACAGTACCTCCACCGTAGAAGATGTTGTCAAGGCCTATGAAGAAGCCGGTGCTTCAGCAGTTTCTGTCCTTACTGACGGAGAGTTTTTCAAAGGAAATTTAGCGGATCTATCTAAAGCGCGTGAAGCAATCAGTATCCCTATCTTAAGAAAAGAATTTATCGTGGATAAATATCAGATTACTGAAGCTAAAGCCTATGGTGCAGACGTTATCCTTTTAATCGCTGCATGCCTGAAAAAGGAAGAAGTACAGGAATTCGCAGCATATGCTAAACAAATTGGCTTAAATGTCTTGCTCGAAGTACACAATGAACAGGAGCTATTAGACAATCTTTTCGACGACATTGATGCCATCGGTGTCAATAATAGAAACCTAAAAGATTTCACCGTCGATCTACAACATTCGTATGATCTTTTGGATAAGATTCCATCCGAATACATCAAAGTGTCTGAAAGTGGCATCTCCGATCCTAAGACGATTAAAGCATTAAAAAAGGCTGGTTTCCAAAGCTTTTTAATCGGTGAAAATTTTATGAAAACCACAGATCCGGGGAAAGCGATCAAGGATTTCATAAAAGAAATTTAGAAATTATTTAAAACGAATCTAAATAAGCCTATCTTTGCGTCAGAACAAGCAGCGAACTGGTATTTTGGAAAAAGAGTTTTTTATTATAGATAAAGCAGGTTTTGAGCAAATATATCTTCAACACTGGGAAGGTATGTTTGCTTTTTGCCTGAGCAGTATCAAGGATGAAGAGCATTCCAAGGAAATCGTACAGGATGTTTTCAAATCGCTTTGGGAACGGCGTGATGAACTTCGTCTCATCGAGGTTGAACGGTATCTGATCAGATCGGTAAAACTCAAAACATTTGAATACATTCGCAATAAAGTATCCCGGCAGCAACACCTGGACAATATTTCAAATACGCGCGAAGAGCATTATGTGGATAATTCGTTGATCGCCGACGAACTGGCGAAGAAAATATCAATGCTGATAGATAGTCTGCCCAAACAATGTAAAAATGTTTTCCGCATGAGCAGGGAACAGGGACTCACTAATAAGGAAATTGCACATAAGCTCTATATTTCAGAAAGAGCGGTAGAATATCACATTTCAAGAGCATTAAAAACATTAAAAACAGAACTAACGGAATATATATCCTAAATTTAGCTATACAAAAGAAATCCTGTACTTTTGTCAGGAAGTATATTATATGAAGATAGACCATAAACTCATAGAGAAATATCATTTAGGCCAATGCTCTCCAACAGAAAAAATTCTTGTGGAAGAATGGTTATTGGATGATACCCTCGATTCAGAGCCCCTGTCTATTTCCATCGCTAAAAAAACAAAATTAGAAACAGATATCTGGGACCAGCTGAGCGCCCATATTGATCAGTCAGACGTTCCGGCAACAATTCCCCAGAAAAAATACAGTTTTAAATATATCGGAGTAGCCGCCACCATTGTTTTTTTACTATGCTTTGGTTTTTATTGGTTCGGTAAAGACTCCGGCAAAGCAGCTGCCATTTTCGAAAACCGCACTAGCACCGGATTGAAGTACATCAATCAGAATAACTATAATATCATTCTGGGTAAACATGCAAGTGCTGAAATCAATACAGATACCGGAGAATTCAAAACTTCGGGTAATATGATGTTCATCCCCAAAAAAAACTTTGCCTTTAGCTTTTCTGGAACAGATAAAAAGAAGGAGTTCAAACATGGGGAAATATATTTTGTATTAAAACCACAAAAAAATGGCAAGCAAGTAATAATCTCCAAATCGGAACTTACCTTTTTAGCCCCGACCATCCAACACGAACTGAAAATACAATTTAATATCATCTAAATAAGAAGAACCTCAATTAGTCCATACACTCATGCTCTCCAACCGCTTCACGCTATTCTTATCCTTGTTATTACTCCATTTGGTAATAAGCTGTGGAACAGATGACGGAGAACAAAATGCAGCCGGAAAGTACAGTCTTTATACGATGAATAAGGATCTCAGCAATACCATCCTGACGACAAATACGGTGGATAGCGGGAATCTGACAATTTCGAAAAATGGAATCGACGTTTCTACAAAACTTTTTGATCGAAGCATCATCGTTAAGGACAAGCATTTTTATTTTTTAAGAGCGGGAAAATTCAGAAAATATACACTTGAATCAAACGGATTAAAGGGAATTGCACAGTTGGCGATGCAAGATCAGCATATTGAAAATATAAACTGGCTTGATCGAGACACATTGCTCCTATTTACTTCGGACAACAAAACAAATCGTCGGCTATGGATCTATAAAATTGCCGTCCATGATTTCAAAATCAATCAACAGCAAGAGATAAAACTACCTTCGGCCGCAGCGGATTTCAATATCCTATCTGTGGGCTTTGGCACGGTACATCAACAGCAATTGCTGGTCGGTTATACGTTTAATAAAGTAATCAACGAAACTGACTTCACCACAATAGACACCCTATACGTCGCAACATTGGATAAGGCGACTTTACGATTGAAAAATATACAAAAGGATATACGATCCACTTACCCCGGTGGAGTTAATACGGTACAGTCTTACAGCTTTCATGACGAAAATGGGAACTTCTATTTTATGTCCTGTCCGGGCATAGCGCTGGGCAACAGTCCGTCGAAACCTACCGCAATTTTCAGAATTGACAGCAATTCCACCCACATCAACCCTACTTATTTTCTCAATCTAACAGCCAAAACGCACAATCATGCTTATGGCATGTGGTATTTGGGCAACAATCAGGCTATCGTCCGTAGTGAACGTAGAGACCGCTACACCGACTTTAGCGATCATCATTCCACCTATCAATTTGAGTACTATGTGGTCGATCTTATCAGCCAAACCACAACAAAATTAAACTTACCTTTCGACAAGGGGACACGCAAAGAATCTGTTCTCGTTGAAAATGGGAAAGCCTATATCACCATAGACGATGCAAAGGATCAGCATCAAGTTTGGGTCTATGATATCACATCAAAAAATATTCAGGTGGGTCTTACCCTAGATCAAGCGACCGATTTTATTGTACGAATAGACCGATTAAACTAAATTTTCGACTGATATTCAGCTTATTAAAAAATAATATCATTTATTTACTTTTTTGACCTTCGGTAAATTTAGAGTTACGCTACTTTTCTATGTGTAATTAATCTAAATAAAATAATGTCAAAATTTAAAATAATATGGTTAATCGTATTCTTAATCATATCTCAATCTTCTTTTGCCCAACAGGTAGCTGAACTCAAAGGTAAGATTGTGACAGCTTCCAATGAACCAATTGAAGGAGCTTCCATTACATTTAGAGAAATCAAGCAGGGCGCAAAAGCTGATCAAGATGGAAACTTTACAATAAAGGGCATTCCATTTGGAATATACCAGATCAATATCTCTGCTGTTGGTTATAAAACTTTACAAAGAAAGTTTAGAATTAATCAAGAACATGAAATCCTCAGAGAAATACAGCTGACCGCAAAAAATAATGGGTTAGAAGAAGTAAAAATTAACGGAAAAACAGCAGGTAAAAAAATAAAAGATTCCGGTTTTAATGTCAACGTCATTGAAACAAAGCAATATGCAAATACCAATTCCGATGTCAACCAAATTCTAAACAGAAGCACAGGGGTAAAAATTAGAGAACAAGGAGGACTAGGATCAAAATATTCCTTTTCGCTGAACGGATTATCAGGAAATAACATCAAATTTTTTATTGACGGCGTGCCAATTGAATCTTTCGGAAGCGGTATGAGCCTAAACAATATGCCGGTCAATATTGCGGAACGAATCGAGGTTTACAAAGGTGTTGTGCCTGCCCATCTAGGCTCAGACGCTCTTGGAGGAGCAATCAATATCGTGACCAACCGTGATTACAAAAAATCTTTGGATGTGAGTTACAGCATCGGCTCATTCAACACGCACCGAGCAGCGCTGAGTGCTGGATATAAACATCCAAAAAATGGACTAATGGTCAACCTTAATAGTTATTACAACTTTTCAAACAATAACTATTTAATGAAAACCAATCCTAAGGCAGGAGTCTACATACTTGCTCCCGTAGATGCCTCGAGATTTGACACATTACAATCCGCAAGACGCTTTCATGACGATTATCGCTCATTCATGACCCAGGTCGAGGTTGGTGTGAGCAACAAAAAATGGGCCGATATCGCTGTTTTAGGATTAACCTATAACGATGTCTACGATCAACAGCAGACTGCGGCAACACAGGAACGGGTCTTAGGACAAGTATTTAGTAAAAATCATACATTAACACCCAGTTTAAGGTATAGAAAAGACAAACTCTTCTTTGAGAATCTATCAGCCACTGTATACGCCAACTATTCAAGGGGTGAGAATGTGATCACCGATACGAGTTCACGGACTTATTATTTCTGGAATGGCCTTCCTACGGAATATAGTCCCACGGCTGGGGAACTTAATAGCTATAAATCAATTATTCACCAAAAGATCAACAATAGTTTTTCTCAGCTTAACCTGAACTATAAACTGGCAGCGCAACATCTCATCAATTTCAATTATAATTTAAACACCAATAAACGCGAAAATTATAATGAAATAGACCCCTACAATGATTTTTATAATATTACCAATCAAATCATCCGCACTAATGCTGGATTAAATTATCAGCAATTTTTATGGAAGGAAAAAATCAACAACTCGTTTTTCATAAAAGAATATGGACTATCAGGCAAAACCAATACTTCAGAAAAAACGTCGAAAAATTACTTAGGTTATGGGACAGTAACAAATATCAGATTTGGAAGTAGTTACGGAATAAAATTATCGTATGAGCATGCTTATCAATTACCATCCTTTACACAACTCTTCGGAGATGGACTCAATATAATGCCGAATGAGAAATTAAGGCCGGCCAACAGCGACAATTACAATCTAAACCTCTACTACGTTACAGCCTTTGGAAATCATCGTATAAACTTTGATGCTTCCACCTACTATAGAAATGTAAAAGACTATATCATCAGTAAAATGTATGATACACCGCAAGGACAAAAACAGTTAGCCGAGAATGAAGGTGGAGTGAAGGTGAATGGCGTCGATTTTGAGATTAAATATGGTTACAAATCAGATTTTATGGCGGTATTCAATATGAGTTATTATAATGCTGTCGATCGCGAGCGTTTTGATAATAACAACAGAGAAAAAATTACCTACAAAAACCGTACACCGAATGAACCTTGGCTATTCGGGAATCTGGATATCAGTTACGGCCGAAACAATTTATTTGATAAAAAAGATAATCGAATACAGTTAAACTATTATTTGCAGTTTATCAATAACTATTCACTAAGCTGGTCCAAATTAGCTGAAAAATCGACAAAAGATTATATCCCCGCGCAATGGTTGCACAACATCGCTGCAACCTATTCTTTCAATAATAACCAGTACAACATCACTATCGAAGGGAAAAACCTGACCGATCAAATTGCGTATGATATTTTCAAGCAACAGCGCCCCGGGCGTTCGGTGTATCTAAAACTGCGTTATCTCATCCAATCCACACATTAAAAAATAAATTAAAATTTCATATTATGTTAAAATCAATCACAAAAAGTGTAGCTCTGGTCGCTCTGGCTGGCATGACGCTTATGAGCTGTAGCAAATCAAATCCAGATCCTGCCGAACCAACAGATCCCACTGAAGAGGTAGGTGGAAACTTTGCAATTAAGTTTAGTACAGACAATGGATCTTTTATGCTTCCGGTAAAAGACTTAATGTCCGGCACAATATCTCCAGTAGGGGCAGGTACAGATGTTACAAGCATGTTTCCATGGGAAGAAAATGTGATTCAAAAAGGGAAATATTTTTATTCAATCGATCCAAACTCTTCTAAATTTGGTAAATATGCATTTGAAAATGGTGTACTAAAGACTATTCAAGTTATCCCATTTACTAAATTAACCACTTTGTATATCGGTTGGCATAGCTGGTTAGATGATGACCGTCTAGCTGTAGGCCCACGTAATAGCAATGAATATGCTATTATCAATACCAAAACAATGACCGTAGAGGCAAATGGATCAATAACTTCTGAAAATGATATCCCAAAAGATCACAGTATGCGTATTTACGCATTTCTTCCCCAGGGAAATAAGATTATATTAGGCTACTGCTTGTACAATAATGTCACTAAAGTGAGTTATGACGTCACGTACACAGGCGCTGTTGATTACCCTTCTTTTAAGAATTTCAAAAAAACAGGTGAGGACAACCGTTCAGCACCAGTAGGCCCTGTAAGAAACGGCTATTTCCATAAATTCAAAGAAAACGGTTATACTTATCTCCAGACATACACAATGCCAGCACTGGGTGGTGGTAAAAATATGCCTACTGGATTCTATCGTATCAAAGATGGTGACGACAAATTAGATCCCAACTACTTCTTTAACATCAGTCAATACCAAGCTGGTGACAACCAACTGGGCGTTGCATATCTAGGTAATGGGAAAGCTTTGCTCATCAGTGCCCATGACACAAAAAACAATGTTAAAGAATGGAATGATTGGTGGTATGCTGCAATGTGGGAATACCTAATTGTCGATGTAAATTCTCAAAAAGTAATCAAAAAGCTAGATTTTCCATTGGTAAGTAATTCCCGTTCGGCCGTTGTTGTAAATGGTAAGGCATATATTGCGGTGAATGATCCCAAAGCGGATGCCATCTACATCTGGGAATATAATCCCACGACGGACAAATTAACAAAAGGGGCGAAAGTACTTGGCGGTGATGCTGATACACCAATGATCTATAATTTAGATTAATCGCCTTTTCAATAGGGCAACGCTTATTGCCCTATTGAATACATTTTAAATCTCTCCAATATTTAATACTATTATGCTCAGTAAAATTAATGCCTGGTTACACCTCTGGCTAGGCTTGGCAGCGGGTATTCCCGTTATTATCTTAGGAATTACAGGCTGCGTACTTGTCTTTGAACACGATATCAAAGAATTGACCACAAACTATATTCAGGTCGCACCGCAAAAATCAGAAGACCAGCTTCCACCCTCTGCGATCTATAAATCTGTTAAGGCTGTACTTCCCGATCATGAAATTGGGAGCTCCTGGTATTACGGACTGGACAAGTCGGTCAAAGTAAGCTTAGACCATTCCGATAGCCTGGTCTATGTAAACCCCTATACAGCCGAAGTCATGGCCATTGTTGATCACGAGGATTTTTTCCATTTCATGGATGAAGGTCACCGTCATCTTTGGATGCCTGTAAAAATAGGTCGACAGGTCGTTGGCTGGAGCACCTTCATTTTTTTTATACTGCTGATCACAGGCTTGATATTATGGTGGCCGAAGAAATGGAACCGTAGATCCAGAGAACAAAGTTTCACCGTCAAGTGGAAAGCAAAATTCAAACGTGTCAATTATGACCTCCATAACGTATTGGGCTTTTATACACTAACAATCGCATTGGTCATGTGCTTTACAGGACTAATTATGAGTTTTCCCTGGATCCGAAGTTCTGTCGTCTGGGTGACGGGAGGCTACCCCAACAAGCCGAAGACGGAAAAGAATAATAAACTTGAGCTTCCGGACCAACCGCTAAATGATGCGCTGGTAGTCGCGGATCAAATCTGGTATAAAGTACGTCACGAGTATGCAAAATTCAATAAGGAAGCGGTCATCGTACACTATCCTGAAAAGGAAGACAAAACGGTATATGCCTGCACGGATATGGCCAACGGAAGCTGGAGAGATCTTACTTTTGACCGTTATACCTTGGAATTAACCGGACGCAAGCAAGGGCCAATTGATGAGGCCAATACCACGGAATGGCTCATGCGCTCCAATTATGCCCTACATACCGGTTTTATAGGTGGAATGACCACCAAAATCATTTACTTTATTGCCTCACTTATCTGTGCCACATTACCCGTAACGGGATTCTACATCTGGTGGGGAAAGAAAAAAAAGCCAACAAAAAAAGCAAGACGTACACAATTAGCAACAACTTAATCACATCACCATGCCTTATATCCTCCGTTATCTATTAAGTCTCCTTTGGGTCTGTACTTTATTTACGAGCCAGGCCCAAAAAACAAATCATATCAAAGGACAGACTGTGGGCGAAGATAAACAGGCCATTCCTTATGTAAGTATTTCGCTTTATCACGTCAAAGATGGCACCCTAGCTAGTACGGCAGCCTCAGATAGTACCGGAAATTTCAGGTTCACTAACTTAAAAGCCGGCACCTATTTTATTAAAGTCAAAAGTCTTACACACCAGGATACTTTCAGTCCTCACTTCAGGCTGGACGAACATTTTGACGAATATGATCTTGGCAAGATCCTCTTATTACAAAACAATGCTTATCTCGCAGAGGTCGTCGTCGAAAGAAAAAAACAATTTATCGAACAGCAACAGGACAAGCTGGTTTTCAATATTGAAAACTCAACGCTCGCGGACGGCAACAACGGACTGGAATTACTCAGCAAGATTCCGGGCATCGCGGTCGACGAAAGTGGCTCGCTAAGTATTAAAGGTAAATCTGGAGCTACGGTCATGATCAATGGGAAAATTACATACCTGTCTGCCGATCAATTGGCCAATCTCCTGCGAAGCACCTCCTCAATGGATATCAATAAAATCGAGGTTATGTCCAATCCAAATGCAAAACAGGACGCCGCTGGATCCGCAGGTATCATCAACATTGTATTAAAGAAAGGACTCAAACAGGGGTTTAATGGTTCCGTATCGGCTAATGCCGGTGCCGGTAGAGGAGCACATCTTGGCGGAACTTTAAACCTCAATTACCGTACAGAAAAAATTAATGTATTTGGAATTTATAATCAGTATTTCCAGAATCTGGAATACTATAACTCGCTTACACGTTATTTTTATACCGACCGCGGATCCGATCCTGATTCTTATTCGCAGCAGGAAAACACCATTCAGCCCAAACTCCGATCTAATAATTTTAGAGTCGGCATGGACTACAGCATAAATTCCAAACAGACGATAGGCTTCTTAATTAACGGAGGATTTGGAAAATATCCGAAGTACGAACCCACCACGAATAGTCTCAGGAATTTTAATACCGATAATTTAATATCGGCATCCACTACCGTCACCGAAGGCAAGGAGCGCTGGCGAGATATGCTGTACAACTTCAATTATAATTTAAAGCTTAATGATAAAGGTCATGAACTAAAACTAGATCTTGATTTCGTTGACCATTATTCAAAAATGGATCAGCAGCTGAATACGGCATATCACAATGTGGGAACTTCAACATCGCTTGCAAATTCCTCAAGAATCGGTGATATCCCCTCAGACAATCAGGTTTATGTTGCCAAACTGGATTATACACTTCCGCTTCCAAAGGAGTACAAACTCGAAGCTGGCTGGAAGAGCAGTGATGTGCGCACTGAAAACGATCTACATTATGATACATTACAAAATGATCAATATGTTCCGGATCTGGGCACAAGTAATCACTTTATCTACAAAGAGACTATCCATGCGGGCTATGTAAATCTTTCAAAAAGCTGGTATAAGTTTTCAACGCAATTAGGCATTCGGGGAGAATACACCCGTACACGTAGTCATCAAATCACATTGAACGAACAATTTGATAGATCTTATTTCAAACTATTCCCAGCAGCATTTTTCACTTATACAGCCAATGACAATCATAAGGTACAGACCAGCTACAGCTATCGCGTACAACGGCCTTCGTTTTGGGATTTAAATCCATTCAGGGTATACACAGATCCTTTTTCCTATGCTGAGGGAAATTCGAACTTAAACCCGGCCTATGAACACTCTTTTGAATTAGGTTATACTTACGCAAGCAAATATGTCTTAACGCTGAATTATGCACAGCGGTCAAATGTTGTCAACGAAATATTGGGAAGAGATTCGCTTAACCCATATATCACTTTTGAAAGGCCCGAAAATATAGGCTCTTTTAAAAATTATGGGATCTCTTTTATTGCCCCGACCCAATTGACCAGCTGGTGGTCGGCAACCCATTTTGCGAACTATTATCGGAATGAATATGAATTGCCACAAGAAAATGAGCTAATTGTCCGCAAGGGAAATACATTAAGTCTAAACAGCCAAAATTCGTTCAAATTGCCTATGGATTGGTCTATCGAATTGGGTGGCAACTATGTGTCTGGCTTAACGGTAGGAATCAGTCATATCAAAAGCTACGGACAGATATATTCCGGCATCCAAAAAAACTTCCTCAATAAAAAAGCCACGCTGAAATTAGTGGTTAATGACATTTTCAGAACCAATAATCGACGATATGAAACGATCTCGCCAACGATCAGGCTCATTGGTAGATCTAATCCCGACAGTAGAACTGCCATCTTATCTTTCAGCTACCGTTTCGGTGGTTCTCAAAACACAACGGCACAACGCGCTACGGGTTCCGAAGAAATCAAAAGTCGACTCTAAACTCATGACAGTTCGCTAACTTTATACTAATACCAAATTTTGTACCTTTGTAAAAAAAAATTGAAGATGTCGGTCAAGATTGGTGAAAATATTGATTTGGGTGAATTCCCTTTGTTACTTGCTCCGATGGAGGATGTCAGCGATCCCCCATTTCGGTATGTTTGCAAACAAAATGGTGTTGATTTAATGTATACTGAATTCATTTCCTCAGAAGGGCTGATTCGTGATGCGGCTAAATCTGTTCAAAAACTTGATATTTTTGAATATGAACGGCCTATCGGTATCCAGATATTCGGTGGAGATATTGAAAGTATGCGCCAATCAGCTGAAATCTGCACAAAAGCAAATCCAAATCTAATCGACATCAATTACGGCTGCCCTGTTAAGAAAGTGGTCTGTAAGGGAGCCGGCTCTTCCTTATTGCAAGACATTGATAAAATGGTTGCGATGACCAAAGCTGTTGTTGAAGCAACTCATCTACCCGTTACAGTAAAAACACGTCTTGGCTGGGATGACAATACCAAAAATGTATACGAGGTAGCAGAGCGATTGCAAGATGTTGGCATAAAAGCATTAGCAATACATGGCCGTACCCGTGCGCAATTGTACAAAGGTCAGGCTGATTGGTCCATGATCCGTGACATCAAACGCAATCCGCGCATTCAGATTCCAATTTTTGGTAACGGTGATGTGGATTCGGTGGAGAAAGCCGCGGCCTGGAGACAAGAATATGAGGTTGATGGCATTATGATTGGTCGTGCTGCAATTGGTTACCCATGGATCTTTAGAGAAATCAAACATTTCTTCCACACAGGTGAGCGCCTGGAGGGGCCTACTATTGCCGAACGTGTCGAGGTATGTAAAACACACTTAAACAAATCCATTGAATGGAAAGGTGATAAATTAGGGATTTTTGAAATGCGGAGACATTACGCAAATTATTTCAAAGGAATTCCAAATTTCAAAGAATCCAGAATGAAACTTGTCAGCTTACAAACGCAAGACGAGATTTTGGATGTACTCCATGATATTGAACATACCTTCGAAACTGAAGTATTTTAAGATTTTTCAATACATAAAAAAGGCGACAACCAAATTTAAGTTGTCGCCTTTTTTATGTATTGAACAAACCAGCTATTTTCTTCGAATTAATTTCATCAGCCCATTCTTTTCAAGAATAAAAGTGAAGCCCAATAATAACAATAGCATCCCATTGCCTATCCAGATGTTACTATGAAAAACTTGAAAGCTCATCCATGAAATCAGAAGCCCTACCCCAAGATAAATGGCAATTTTTATCAATTTATAAGGTATAGGATAATACATCTGACCCCAGTACAGTGAAAAGCCAATCATCACCAAGTACACCACTGTCGTAGACAAAACAGCCCCAACATAGGAATACACTGGAATCAGCCAAACATTCAGCATAATCGTTAATAAAGCTCCTATTCCTGAAATATAGAGTGCATATCGTGTCTGGTCTGTCAACTTGTACCAAATTGACAGGTTCATATATATCCCTAGTAGTACATAGTTAAACAGTAGAATTGGAACAATTTTGAGTCCGGTCCAGTAGACAGCAACTTCCGATTCATTTCCTTTAATGAAGTACTTAAGCCAATCGAGATTAACGGTTAGTCCAACCATTGCAATGACCATCAAAATAACAAAATACTCCATGATTAGCGCATAGGTTTTCGATGCATTCTGATTTTTCGAATACGAAAAGAAAAATGGTTCTGCCCCTAGCCTAAAAGCCGTAACAAATAAGCTTAGAAATACGGCCAATTTGGCAACCGCACCATAGATACCTAATTCGTCTTTCCCAGTCTCTCCGGGCAACAATTTCAGAAAGAACATTTTGTCTAGATTCTCATTAATAATAAATGAAATATTAGCGACTAAAATTGGGAAGCTATACGTTAACATTTCATGCAGTAATTTTCGATCTAGATTGAATCGGAAAGTGAGCAACTCGGGCAGTAGTAGGATTAATGTAACAATACTCGCGAAAAGGTTGGAAATAAAGACATAGCCAATCCAGCCTTCTTTAAACCATGTTCCGGCAAAATCAGCCCAAAAGCTATACTGGTGAACCCAATCAGGCAAGAAATAAATGAAGAACAGGTTTGAAATCACCGTAACTCCAATATTAACGAATTTTAGTGCGCTATATTTATAGGGCCTTCCTTCAGCGCGAAGTTTTGTAAATGGGATAACGGCAAGCGCATCAGCAACAAGAATAAAAGCGAAATATTTAATATATCGCTCATACAGATCAACATCGCCACCATCTGCAAACCATGCTGCAATGGGCCGCGTAAATACAAAGACAGATAACAATAAAATAAACGAAGTGACTAACGTAATAAAGAAACTATTATTGTATACTTTGGATCTATCTTGTGTTTCGACCTTTTGCAAATAGCGAAAATATGTCGTCTCCATACCAAATGCCAGCACAGCATTCAACATAGACATCCAGGCATAAAAATTAGAATAGATGCCGTAGACTGCCGCATCTTTAAATTTCCTCAGATAAAGCGGCGTCATCAAAAATCCTATCATTCTTGAAACGATAGTCGTTATACCGTAAATGAAGGTATCGCTGAGAAATTTTTTGATCGTAGACACTGGGCTTAAGATTGAACTCTTTTAACTACTTCAAAATTAGAAAAGCTTTTCAGTTCGCCTTCCTCTATTTCTACACTTTCAACAATTGCACCTTCGGGGCCTTCTTCGCAGAACTCCAACAGTGAATCCAGTGCAAAATCATCGCCCTCAGCTTCAATATAAACGGAACCATCTTTTAAATTGACCACAAAGCCCCTGACACCAACTTGATCAGCAACTGCCTTGGTTGTCAATCTAAAAAAGACCCCCTGTACTTTACCTCTTATTGAAATATTCAAATGTTTCATCTGTAACTTATTTTTTCTTCCATCTGTCAGATGGAGCAATCCATGACTATAATTTCATTCGTATAGTCATGGGTTGTTCATTAAAAACAAAAGTACAGAAGTTTTGGGGAATAAAATACTAGGCTAAGCGTTTTACCTTCACATCATCAGTCAAGCGCATATGTTCCATCCCCTGAAGCAATACAACACCTGGCTTTTTACCGACCTCCAATGATCCAAATTCGTCCTGAATATTTAACGCAATAGCACCATTAATCGTGGCCCATTGTATAGTCTGTAAGAAATCAAGATCCTCGAAGTGTGCATGTAACACCTTTAGTTCCTCCAGAATGGACAGTGTATCGTTGGAAGCTAAACTATCGGTTCCGATCACAATACGTTGTCCTGCATTTAAAAAATTCTGAATTTTAGGTAGAACCCCCTCAATATAAAGGTTAGCTTTCGGACATAAACACCACGTGACGTCACGCCCCATACGCTCAACAAAATCAAGATCTTTTAAAGACGTATAGGTATTATGAACCAACAACAATTTATTTGGGTAAGGCAAATAAGGCAAATAAGATTGAATTGAATTTCTTGCCTGCGCTTTTATCGTATCTGCATTTTTTCCAATACTTTTATAAAAGTCTAAAAATTCGCCCATTTTATAACGGAACAACTTATTCTCTTCCTCACTTTCCTGATTATGAATACTGATAATGTTTGTTTCCGGAACTATTTTCTTGAATTTTTTAAAAAGTACCTTAGAGCAAGAATAGGGAGCATGTGGCGTGATAGATACATGACCATTCCTAAACTCTTGGATCAATGATTTCGCTTCCTTCAACTTAAAATCAGCTTCGTCTGGCTCAATTCCCATCACCTCTACAAACGTGTGATACAGGATTTCAGAATCCTCCTTCAATTTTGAAGAATTATCCGTATTAGCATGATCACCTACTGCGACAATACCATTTTCGTACATCTCTCTGTCGGCTTTTGCCATCGCTTCATCTATTTTCTTCATCGAAGCCGAACGCGTTGTCATCACCTTACTCAAAAAGCTCGGAAGACCTGTACCTTTGGCAACAATACCTTTCATATGCGACAATTCAATGTGGCAATGTGCATTGATAAAACCCGGAATTATAACCCCTTCGTATTTCTCGACCTGACCGTTATCCATCGGTGTAAATGACGTTGGGTCAAAGATCCCTTGAATTACCCCCTCCTCATCTACCGCAACAATACCATCTTTTATCGGCATCGAGCTAATCGGTAGAATATAATTAGCGCTTAAATATTTTAACATTTTATCTCCTCACTATCGATTTAGTAACTAAAATTTTGACCTGTATGAATACATACCACTAGTAGAAAATTTCATGCCAAGGTACCTAAAAAGAACAATATATACCAAAAACAACAATTTACATAAAATATTAACCAAAAAGAAATAACAACAAACATCTTCCTTGTTTAATTTGTCATAAAATACTTCTTTATATAACATTTCAATTTTTAATCTATATATTCGCAGCATCAAATAGGGGTGCCTTGTTTTGTCAGGAACACAAATACAGGCTGAGATTATACCCAACAGATTAAATTCTGTACACCTGATCCAGATAATGCTGGCGTAGGGAGAGGTTAGTTAAATAGTGCGATCATAGTAACCCCTTGCTATGATTTGTTTAACTCAAACAAAATACATTACCATGATCAAATTTTTGATTTGTAGCTCTTTAGCTACTATTTCGACCCAAATTGCCATTGCGCAGCAAAATCTGACAATTAAAACTGTAGATAAGACCAGCCAAAACCCTTTACAAAACGTTTCCGTATCCATTGATGGACAAGCTTCCTTCAACGGTCAGTCAGACAACCATGGAATAATTAAGCTCTATCATCTCAATACCGGGCAACATCATATACAGATTTCCTCTGTCGGATATAAAACATGGATCCGCAATGTAAACGTAAAAGATAATATGGAACTACTGGTCGAATTAGAACCCACTACCATACAAATGGAAGAGGTACTTGTCCAATCCACACGTGCTAAAAGAAATGCTCCTACAACCTTCAAAAACATCTCAAAAGAGGAAATTACCAAAAACAACCTCGGACAGGATATCCCTTTTCTTCTTAACCAAACACCATCCGTACAGGTAAATTCAGATGCTGGAGCCGGCATCGGTTATACCGGGATGACCATCCGCGGATCAGATAATCAACGAATCAACGTAACATTAAATGGCATTCCACTAAATGACGCGGAGAGCATGGGCTCATTTTTTGTCAATCTTCCTGACTTTGCATCTTCCACAGAGAGCATCCAAGTTCAACGTGGCATTGGCACCTCAACGAACGGCGCGGGATCATTTGGAGCCTCATTAAATATTCAGTCCAACACACTGGCCGAAAATCCCTATGCAGAACTTAATAATTCTTTTGGTTCTTACAACACGTGGAAAAATACAGTGAAGGTGGGCACTGGACTAATAAATGACAAATTTGCATTCAATGCCAGATTATCGCGAATCAGTAGCGATGGCTATATTGAAAGGGGGAGTTCAGACCTACAATCTTTCTATGTGGATGGTGGTTATTATGGTAAGAAACACATCCTAAAAGGAATTGTATTCTGGGGAAAAGAAAAAACATATCAGGCCTGGAATGGCGTTCCCGAACCGTTAATTACTGGAGATCGGTCACGTATGGATGACTATGCCGATAACGCGCTCGAAATATCGGGAGCTGAAAAAGATCGGTTTATGAATGCTGGTCGAAACTATAACCTGTACACCTATAAAAACCAAACTGATAATTATACGCAAAAACATCATCAGCTTCATTACACCAATATCTTGAGCGACAAGTTAACATTTAATACCGCCCTCCATTATACCAGAGGTTATGGCTACTATGAAGAAATGAGACCTGGCGATAAATTGAGTAAATATGGCCTGCCCAATGTGATTATCGGAAAAGATACCATACAAAAAACAGATCTAGTCCGCAGAAGATGGTTGGACAACTATTTTTATGGCCTGACCTACTCCCTCAATTATAAACCCAACGATCAGCTGGAGATTACCTGGGGTGGAGCCTACAATCAATACAGAGGGAAGCATTATGGTCAAGTCATATGGGCACAATATGCCTCGACAGGATTTTTGGATGACAACTACTACTTCGGAAAATCACAAAAAAATGATTTCAGTAATTTCCTAAAGATCGATTACAAATTGGACCAATGGATTCTTATGGCTGATGTCCAATATAGAAATGTAGACTATCACATATATGGCGATGACGATAAGGTCAAAAACTATAACTATCACCCAAAATTCAATTTCTTAAACCCAAAAGCGGGCGCAACTTATCTCTTAAATGATTATTCAAATGTGTATGCTTCCTATGCCTTTGCGCAGAAAGAGCCTGTTCGCAAAGATTTTATAGAAAAAAACAGCAGTTTACCTGATCCAACACCTGAGAAAATGCAGGATATAGAATTTGGTTACCGATTTGCAAACGAAAAACTTAACATCGGGTTGAACGGATATGGGATGTTTTACAAAAATCAGCTGATTCCAACTGGCGAAATCAGTGATACAGGCTCTCCGATTCGCCAAAATGTCAACGATAGCTATCGGATTGGCATCGAGTTCGATGGTTCATGGACCATCAGTAAACAGCTCAACTGGAAAGCAACTGCGAGTTTTAGCCAAAATAAAATCAAAAACTTTGAAGAGGTAATTGGTAATACACGAATTTTTTATACAAAAACGGACATCGCATTGTCTCCAGCAACTATCTTGTCAAGTAATTTCTCTTATAGCCCTATAACACCGCTTACATTTTCACTTTTATCCAAATTTGTAGCTAGACAATACTTGGATAATTCATCTACAAAAGAAAGAAGCATTTCCTCTTATTTTGTCAACAATCTTTTGGCAAACTATAGCTTTACAGCATTGGGCTTTAAAAACATCAGTGCAACATTACAGGTCAACAACATATTGAACGAGAAGTATGAGGCTAATGGCTACACTTTTGGCTGGATGGAAGGTGATAGCCGGAAATACTATAATTTTTATTTCCCACAAGCACCAACGAATTTCCTATTGGGCCTTAACTTCAAATTCTAGCATATTTTTATAAGAACTTGATCATCCCAAAGCCGATAACATCGGACAAACCGCACTGAAGATGTTTTCTGAACAAACACTTCTAAAAGAAATCTCTCTTTTCTCCGAAGGAAAAAAGAGAGATTTCTTTTTATATGGTAGATAAAATTGAATTTCTGATCGCGTTTGACAATTGGAATTTTTACCTTTGGTTTTATACTTTTCATTATGCGCGCAGTTATACAACGAGTTACCAAGGCTTCTTGTACAGTAAATAATCAGATTACAGGCCATATCCAAAAAGGACTAATGATCTTATTAGGAGTTGAAGAGGCTGATACGATAGACGACCTCAAATGGCTAGGGCAAAAATTTATCAACTTGCGCATTTTCGAGGATGAGCAGGGTTTGATGAATAAATCAATACAAGATGTAGACGGAAATATCCTACTCATATCACAATTCACGCTCTTTGCCCAAACAAAAAAAGGCAACAGACCTTCCTTCATCAGAGCGGCAAAACCAGATAAAGCTAAACCAATGTATGAAGAAATGGCTTCACTACTGAGTCACTTACTTCAAAAAGAAATTCAGCTTGGTATCTTCGGTGCCGATATGAAAATAGACCTTTTGAACGATGGCCCAGTTACCATCATCATGGATACAAAAGATAAGGAAAACTTTTAATTTTTTATTCAACAATATGACCATCAAAGAAGCACAGTTAGTTATTGACAAATGGATCAATAGTACCGGAGTACGTTATTTCAACGAATTGACAAATACAGCCATACTGATGGAAGAAGTTGGTGAAGTTGCACGCATTATGGCAAGGCAATATGGGGAACAATCGTTCAAAAAATCTGATAAAGAAGTTAATTTAGCAGATGAGATGGCTGATGTATTATTCGTTTTGATGTGCCTTGCCAATCAAACTGGCATCGACTTGACGGAAGCCCTGGAGCAAAATCTTCAAAAGAAATCAATTCGGGATGCCGACCGGCATAAAAATAACACGAAGCTCAAATAATGACTTAATAAGATGATTTCTACAACTCCCTGAGATGCTATTTAAAATTGTAAATCGGATACGATGCATAAATTCATAACCTATTCGCTCATAGCTAGCGTGTTCATTGCTTCTTGTACAACAAAACAGCGGCTAAATTCCAGCGTTGAGCAACCCAGTACATTTAATAAGGCGGCAGTAGTAACTGCTCACCCTTTGGCTTCAGAAATTGGTGTAAAGATCTTAAAACAAGGTGGAAATGCAATAGATGCTGCAGTTGCCGTACAATTTGCCCTTGCAGTGGTTTATCCAAATGCCGGAAATATTGGCGGCGGCGGCTTTATGCTCTATCGTGATCATAATGGCGAATTAGATGCGCTGGACTTTCGCGAGAAAGCTCCTTTAAAAGCAACACGAGATATGTATCTTGATGCGCAAGGTAATGTTGTTCCAGAGCTGAGCCTGTATAGTCAATTAGCATCAGGTATTCCTGGTTCTGTCGCGGGTATGTGGGAAGCACACAAAAAGTATGGTAAATTACAGTGGAAAGATCTCCTACTCCCCGCAATCCAGCTAGCCAGAAAAGGTTTTAAAATCAGTCAAAGACAAGCCAATGAGTTTGAAAGCCATAAAGATCGTTTTGTCAGGCTAAACCCGTCTGGCGCGGCGATTATCAAAACGACCTCATGGAAATCGGGAGATCTATTTCTTCAAGAGGAACTTGCAAAAACACTGGAAAGAATTGCAGATGAGGGTCGAGATGGCTTCTATAAAGGGAAAACAGCAGACTTACTGGTCGCTGAAATGAGTCAAGGAAAAGGAATTATTACGCACCAAGACCTCTTGGAATACCAAGCAATTTGGCGCAGTCCAATTCATACAAACTATCGAGGATATAAAGTCATTTCGATGCCGCCACCATCTAGTGGAGGAACTTCTCTTTTAGCCCTACTCAAATCCGTTGAGCAGTTTCCGCTACAACGTTGGGGGTTTCAGACCGATTCAACTATTCGTGTTATAGTGGAGGCCGAACGCTATGTCTATGCCAATAGAGCGAAGTATCTCGGGGATCCTGATTTTGTTAAGGTACCTATCCAACATCTCATAGACTCCAGTTCCAATGCAAGTAAACTGCATGCATTTAATTTCCATAAAGCGGCATTGAGTAAAGAGATCAATGCTGACATCATACCTGGCTATGAAAGTGAGCAAACAACGCATTTTAATATTGTTGATGCACAAGGTAATGCGGTGTCTATTACAACGACACTTAATGATTCGTATGGATCGGGCGTATTTGTAGCCGGCGCAGGCTTCCTATTAAACAATGAAATGGACGATTTTTCGGTGAAAGCCGGCGTACCTAACATGTACGGTTTGACAGGTGAAAAGGCAAATGAGATTCAGCCAGGTAAAAGAATGCTCAGTTCGATGACACCTACTATTGTAGAAAAAAATGGCAAGCTATTTATGGTTGTCGGCACCCCAGGAGGATCGACGATTATTACGTCTGTTTTTCAGACTATTCTAAACGTCATCGACTTCAGAAAGAACGCACAGGCAGCTGTTAGCTTGCCAAGATTTCATCATCAATGGCTTCCTGATCATGTCGATGTCGAGCATAATGCCATTGATGCCAACCTGCGTAATCAATTGGCAAAAGATGGCTATACGATAAATCAGAGGGGGGCAATCGGTCGTGTGGAGAATATCGTGGTATTACCGGACGGTAAATTACAGACCGGAGCCGATCCGCGTGGAGACGATACGGCAAAGGGTTACTAAGGTCAAAAAAAATACGGGCTCTTTTGGAAATCCAAAAGAGCCCGTATTTTTTTTTAAAGTGGATGATCTTACATCATGCCACCCATACCACCACCCATTGGAGGAGCACCAGCACCTACAGGGTTTTCTTCAGCTTCGTCAGCTAAAACACACTCAGTAGTCAATAGCATTGAAGCAACTGAAGCAGCATTTTCTAGCGCTACACGAGATACTTTAGTTGGATCAATTACACCAGCAGCAATTAAGTTTTCATAACGGTCTGTACGCGCATTGTAACCGAAATCTGCAGTTCCTTCTTTTACTTTTTGAACAATTACTGCACCTTCGATACCTGCATTGTTACAGATCTGACGTAACGGCTCCTCAATCGCACGTTTGATGATATCAATACCAATTTGCTCATCTTCATTTTCACCTTTTAGATCTAACAAAGCTTCAGTAGCACGGATAAATGCAACACCACCACCAGCGATAATACCTTCTTCAACAGCAGCACGAGTTGCATGCAAAGCATCATCAACACGGTCTTTTTTCTCTTTCATCTCAACTTCAGTAGTTGCACCTACATACAATACAGCTACACCACCAGACAATTTAGCCAAACGCTCTTGTAGTTTTTCACGATCGTAGTCTGAAGTTGTTGTTTCAATTTGTGAACGGATCTGTGCAACACGTGCTTTGATATCTTCCACATTTCCAGAACCATTGATGATGGTTGTATTATCTTTATCAACCTGAACTTTCTCAGCTTGACCTAAGTAAGATAACTCAGCATTTTCTAATTTGAAACCTCTTTCTTCTGAAATCACCGTACCACCAGTTAAGATCGCAATATCTTCCAACATGGCTTTACGACGGTCGCCGAAACCTGGAGCTTTGACAGCTGCAACTTTCAAAGAACCACGGATTTTATTAACCACCAAGGTCGCCAAAGCCTCACCATCTAGATCTTCAGCAATGATCAATAAAGGTTTGCCAGTTTGAACTTGTTTCTCCAAGATAGGCAGCAATTCTTTCATGTTGCTGATTTTCTTGTCATAGATCAAAATATATGGATTATCCAATTCTGCTTCCATCTTATCGGAATTTGTCACAAAATATGGTGACAAATAACCGCGGTCAAATTGCATACCTTCGACAGTTTTAACTTCTGTTTCAGTACCTTTAGCCTCTTCTACAGTGATAACACCATCATTACCAACTTTTTCCATCGCTTGTGCAATTAACGAACCAATTACTTCGTCATTGTTAGCTGAAATTGTAGCAACTTGTTTGATTTTATTGTTATCTTGACCAACTTCTTGAGATTGTGATTTCAAGTTGGCAACTACAGTAGCAACCGCTTTGTCAATACCACGTTTTAGATCCATTGGGTTAGCACCAGCAGCCACAGACTTGATACCTGGAGCAACGATTGCTTGCGCTAATACTGTAGCAGTAGTGGTACCATCACCCGCTTGATCAGCTGTTTTGGAAGCTACTTCTTTTACCATTTGCGCACCCATATTTTCTAAAGCGTCTTTCAATTCGATTTCCTTCGCTACCGAGACACCATCTTTAGTAATTACTGGAGCACCAAATTTCTTTTCAATAATTACGTTACGTCCTTTAGGACCTAATGTTACTTTAACTGCATTTGCTAAAGTATCTACACCTTTTTTAAGGGCTTCACGAGCCTCAACGTTATATTTTACTTGTTTTGCCATTTTTTATAAGTATTAAGTATTTCAAGAAGTGTAATGAAGATATTATACTAAACCGCAAACCGGTTTTATCTTTTAACATCCAAATTTACAGCTCCACTAAAATAAACTTGAATTTTTAACCGAGCCAGTAAGCTCTTTTTTAAATAATCTTTTGTATGAATTAGATGACCGCGTAAATATCAGACTCACGCATAATTAAGTACTCTTTTCCTTCGTAAGTAATTTCAGTACCTGCGTATTTTCCGTATAATACTTTGTCACCAACTTTCACAGTTAACGGTTCGTCAACTTTACCTGTACCTACAGCAACTACTGTACCTTGAGATGGTTTTTCTTTTGCTGTATCGGGGATATACAACCCTGAAGCTGTTTTTTCTTCTGCTGGAGCAGCTTCTACTACTACTCTGTCTCCGATAGGTTTGATACTTAATGCCATAATTAATTTACTTTTATCTGTTTTGAATTTATTTTTATGTTATAATCGCTATAAGCACATCATCTTTTATGCCAATTGTAATTGGAAGGGCTTTTAAGACAATTTTTCACACAAAAGTTAACATCCGAATCGACAAAAATTCATTTTGCTGTCACACTGTCATTTTATGTCTGCCAGTCTTACTTCTGCTTACCGAATATCCATTCGATTTAATACGCTTAATCCGCTTAGCAAAACCTTCACGAACCACTCATTGACAACAACGTCTAAAAAATACAGAAAACAAAAAGCCCCGTTTGCTTTCACAAACAGGGCGTATAATTTTTTATTGACAACTATTTTTTAGCCTCTTCCGCTGGTTTCGTGGTAGGCGCTGTCGCTGGTACTTTTTCCTGAGATTGAGCCGGAGCTGTTTGCTCTTGTCCAGCAGGAGCACCAGCAGGATTTTGTCCAGTACCTAAGTTCAATGGACCTTGCTGAGCAGGCGCTTCAATTTGCCCCCCCAATCCTCCTTTGGATGTGCTTGGCGATGTTCCAATAATATTTACACCCAAGCTAAACACCATGATGGCAATAACCATGATCCAAGTACCTTTTTCCAAAATGTCACCTGTACGTTTTACACCCATAAGATTCGTTCCACCCGAAAAACCAGATGACAAACCTCCTCCTTTTGGATTTTGGATTAAAACCAAAAACGCTAAAATAATACTAGCCAATATGATTAGACCGATTAATAATCCTTGCATCTCTTTATGTTATTAATTTAATTTCTTTTCTAATTCTGTTATGCGTGCCGCAAAGTAAGCATTTTTTTCTGGATATTTCAAAACTAATTTTTTGTAAACCTCTATTGCCTTTGGATATAAGCCCTGTTCCACATAGATTTTTGCAAGCGTTTCGGTAACGAGTGAGTACTGATCTTCCGAACTTTTCCTGGCTTTATTCTCTAAATCCAACTTCTCCGCTTGTAGCGGTTGAATGATAGGTTCTTCGCGAATAAACTTCTCAATGACCTTGTCAGACTTGCGCGGTATCTGAAAAGCGACTGTTGTTTTAACCTCATCACTTAATTTCGCCTCAGGCGGTTGCAAATGAAAAATATTCTCACGAATCTGTTGATCTAATAGCTGACTATCTAATTTTTCGTGAATTTTAGCGACATCATCACTTGATGGCTTCATTGGGCTCAAAGGTGATTTAACGTAGGGCTGATAAGTATGAGCATACTCCAATCTTGTTTTATGTAGCCACCACAAAAAACTGTATGGCATCGTATCATCATCATAAACAGAAACATGCTCTTGACTATCATTACTTTCGTTGGCAACAGATTCCTGAGGAGCCGTGGCCACAACTGGAGACTCCTGCAAATCACCCATAGCTACATCCTGTTGATTATTCGACCGAAAATAATCTGTTGCAACTCCAACCTCAATCAAACGATTCAACTCATCCTCCTCTATTCCTCCATCGGCCGCAATTTCGACAATACGATCATCGCCAATAGATTCCTCATCCACTAATAATTCATCCGATTGCGTTATTGCTTCAGAATCTACGGCAGATTTAACATGCACAAATTCATAAAGCCAACTCGGGGAACAAGCATATAACAGCGTGGAAGATAAATTCTGAACAGTTTGATGTTTCTCAAAAACTTTACGTTCATAAACGAATCGTAAGCTCTGTGCATAAGGGTATTTTTCAATCAAGGCCAAAATCAAATCTTCCTCTACCGTATCAGGGTAGTTGAGTGCTCGAAAAAAAAGCTCCTTATTGGGTAATGATACATTAAGATTCATCTTATAAATAGAGTTACCAATTAGCAAAAGCTTTATTGTATATATCTTCCGTTAACATTTGAATAATTTCCTTACCCAAAGTCTCTTCCTGTGCACTCTGAAGGTTTCCAGCGAACTCTTTAAAACGTGTAAATGGCTGTTCAAAGTCGTCCTTAGGATTAATTTTATTATGATAAGTCACTTTGACTGTGATCGTCAATCTATTCATAGCAGCACGATCAGTCCCCGCTTCAACAGCAGCAGGACTTATCGTATACTCCGTGATAAACCCCTCAAAGTTAGCGTCACCATCCTGGTTCACCTGACTCAATCGAGACTGATTACGAATACGCTCTTTAAGTGCCTCCGTAAAATTCTGACTTAATGTCGGGTAAACTAATGGAGCAATATTTTCGAAATATTGAATATTAACTGTTTTCATTCCCTCAGGAATAGACCCACCAGTAAATCCATATTTTACCCCACAACTATTCATGACAAACAAAAAGATTGTCGTGAGAAAAGTATATACTATTTTTTTTGACAACATCTGTAACCCCTAATCTAAATTTAAGTCTTTAATCTTTCTATACAAAGTTCTTTCAGAAATTCCCAGCTCTTGTGCGGCAGCTTTACGCTTACCTCGGTGTTTTTTCAACGCCTTCTTGATTAAATCAGATTCCTTATCAACAAGTGATAAAGATTCCTCCACCTCTTCTGCATCCTGCAGATAGTCATCCTTTGAAACAGGATTTTTTAACACATTTGCAGCATTTGCCGGCGAATGTATCGTCAAGGTCGGTGTTGTATAATTTTCCGGCTCCGATTTCACGTGTGGCTCGATCTCTTGATATAATTGATTAATGTATGGAGAATTTTGATCAAACGTGCTAGAGTCAACGCCCTTCTGAATCAATTCAACCACCAGTTTTTTCAGATCAACCATATCTTTCTTCATATCAAATAAAACTTTATACAGCAAATCTCTTTCTGAAAAATCCTCCTTCCCTCCATTATTTGACGGAACTACTGCAGGGAGACTCGTCCGGGATTCATTGGGCAAATAATTTTGAAGTGTATACGCATCTACAACACGTTCTTTCTCCAAAACAGCAATTTGTTCGGCAACGTTTTTCAGTTGACGCACATTTCCAGGCCAACTATAGTTGCGTAGCATATTCTGAGCATCGTCCGTCAATTGAACGCCCGGAGTACGGTACTTTTCAGAAAAGTCCACAATAAACTTACGGAATAACAAGTTGACATCTTCAGGACGCTCACGTAAAGAGGGCACACGCAAGGGTACAGTATTTAAACGATAATAAAGATCTTCGCGAAATCTACCTTTTTGTACAGCTTCAAAAACATTCACATTTGTAGCGGCAACTACACGCACATTTGTTTTCTGCACTTTGGATGATCCGACCCTTATATACTCACCTGACTCCAATACCCGTAACAATCGTGCTTGCGTACCCAAAGGTAACTCACCCACCTCATCTAAAAAAATCGTTCCACCGTCAACAACTTCAAAATAGCCTTTTCTAGCTTCATGTGCTCCCGTAAAAGAACCTTTTTCGTGACCGAACAACTCAGAGTCAATGGTTCCTTCTGGTATAGCCCCACAGTTGACCGCAATAAAGGGGCCATGCTTACGTGAACTCAATTGATGGATAATATGCGAAAAAACTTCTTTACCACTACCACTCTCACCTTGTATTAATACGGAAATATCAGTCGGAGCCACTTGCCGCGCAATATCAATTGCCCGATTCAACAATGGCGAATTACCGATAATTCCAAATCTATTCTTTATATCTTGGTTATCCATAAATTTCCAGTTGGAAATAAAATAATCTAAGTTAGCTTAATCAACAATTTTCCCTAACAGCGTCGCAGATGTACATGATTCAACAAGGACATTCACATAATCACCTTGCTTAAATCGAGGATCTATTGGAAAGACAACCAATGCATTTTGGTCGTTACGTCCACAAAAATCGAACTCAGATCGTTTTGAAAACCCTTCAATGAGTACCTTACAGACTTTTCCAACAAATTGTTGATAACGATATAAACTATGATCGCGTTGTTTATTGATAACTTCCGTCAAGCGCCGTTTTTTAATATCTTCAGGAATATCATCTGCATATCTTTTCGCCGCCAATGTGCCCGGTCTTTCCGAATAAGCAAACATATAAGCGAAATCATACTTCACATAGTCCATCATAGAAAGTGTATCCTGATGCTCTTCTTCCGTTTCCGTGCAGAAACCAGTAATGACATCGGTAGAAATAGCACAATCCGGTATAATACGACGAATTGCATCCACACGCTCCATATACCACGCACGATCATACGTACGGTTCATCAATTCCAATACTCTGGAATTCCCAGACTGCACGGGCAAGTGAATATAATTACAGATATTTTCATGTGATGCTATCGCATACAATACCTCATCTGTAATATCTTTTGGATGAGAAGTTGAAAAACGAACACGCAGAAGTGGACTGATTTCCGCAACCATCGTAAGCAAAGTAGCAAAAGTGACAGTTTCGCTAGGAACATCGCCTTCTGCTACTGGAGCAGTATATTTATAGGAATCGACATTTTGTCCCAACAACGTAACTTCCTTATAGCCCACATTAAAAAGATCTTGAGCTTCTTTCACAATAGACTGCGGATCACGACTACGTTCGCGACCCCGTGTGAAAGGAACCACACAGAAAGAACACATATTATCACAACCGCGCATAATTGAAATAAAAGCGGTGACGCCATTTGAATTCAAACGAACCGGATTGATATCAGCATACGTTTCCTCTCTTGATAATAAAACGTTTACGGCTTTAGCACCATCGTCAACCTGATCAATCAAATTAGGCAGATCACGATAAGCATCTGGTCCCACCACAACATCAACCAATTTTTCTTCTTCCAGAAACTTCGACTTTAGACGCTCGGCCATACAACCCAATACACCAACGATCATTCCAGGATTCTTTGCTTTAGCAGCTTCAAACTCCTTTAACCGGTTACGAACACGTTGTTCGGCATTCTCGCGGATCGAACAGGTATTAATAAAAACAACATCAGCCTCCTGATAATTCTTGGTAGTCTCAAATCCTTTATCCAACAAAATAGAAGCAACAATCTCACTATCCGAGAAATTCATCTGGCAACCGTAACTTTCAATATAAAGTTTACGTCCAGTGCTTAAAGTCGGATCCTGTTCCAATAATAATGCCTCACCCTGACGAGATTCGTCGTGTTCCTTAGTGGTATGTGTTAAATCTAGCATAGCTCGCTATTCAATAGAATATAATTTTTATTATTTAATGAAGTCAACCCGTTCAGAAATCCATAATTTGATGAATTAATTTCCAACCAATGGTTGTTTCAAAGATTACAAAGTTAGAAATTTAAATCCATATAATGACAGTTTGTCAGACAGAAATATGATTTATGATTTGTCACATTTCAGGTCTAAATGAATCACATTAGAAATTTTTACCCACTTTATTCCAAAAAAAAAGCGTTGAGTTTATCAACGCTTTTTTATGATTGAACATCAAATAGAACAAATCGGAAAGACGAACGTCTTAAATCGAGTTATTGTCCTGCTTGTTGCTTCGCTTCTTTTTTCATTTGATCGCCCGCTACGATGACGATCTCGACCCGACGGTTTTGTGCACGTCCAGCTTCTGTATCATTACTTGCAATTGGTTCAGAGAAATTTCTGCCTTCAGTACGGATACGTGATGAGGCCAAACCTTTAGATACTGCAAAAGCACGCACTGAATTCGCACGGTCCAAAGACACCTTTTCATTTGCAGCCAGTGAACCTACATTATCGGTATGTCCGATTACCAAAATTTCAGTACCCTGTTCTTTATTCAATGTAGTGACCAAATTAGCAATATTATCTTTGGCTGACGCTTTAAGGTCTGATTTATTAAAGTCAAATAAAATACCTGAATCAAACTTAACAACGATACCCTCTGCAGATTGCGTAACTTCGGCTCCTTCAACAGTTTTAGAAATCTCAGCTGCTTGCTTATCCATTTTTTTACCAATCAATACACCAGCAGCGCCACCGATTGCAGCACCGGCCAAAGTACCAATTGCCGTATTACCGGCTTTCCCACCGATTAATGCACCTAATGCACCCCCGGCAACACCACCAATGACTCCGCCTTTAGTGGCATTATTCGTATTTTGGATGGTAGAACAACTTCCAAATAACATAGCTGAGGTTGCGACTGTCAAACCAAATACAGCCAATTTTCTATTCATTTTCATATGTATGCGATCTAAGACTTTATATTTAAACTAATACAGCTCTACTAAAATCAAACTAAGTGCCAAAAGATATTTTTATCAACTTTTTTGTTACCAAACGAGGAAAAAAGCGCTATTAAACTTCCTCCATGCAGTCAAAACGCTACATTATCTACTCATATTTATTTAAAATAGAACATGAGCTCGAGCATAAACTGTTCTACTTCTCCTGTGTCTTCACTTCAATATCTGGCAATAATGAACCTTTAGGTCTCCCCTTTGCATCAAAATCTTCCATAGACTGTTGCACGTAATGCATCAGATCGTATTGTCCCCAATGTTCAGCGAGATCAAAAGATGGGCGATAACGTATCATAAAAGCATCCAGCTCAGCACTATCCAGTTTCGTTAGATTCTTAACAGCTTCACGGGAAAAAATACGGTCAACTTGCAACTCCTCTTTCTCTCTATCCATGAATCGTCCAAAGCGCTTTGCGTTTTTAGCCTCTCGCCCAAAAAGATTATAAAGTGCAGTGGCAGGGCTACCCAAATAAGTTCCAAACTTATTTTTACCGCCATTATAAACACCCTTTTTGGAATAGTTATTCATAGCATCGTTTAATTCAGCTTCTTTCGTTTTCCTTTCAACAATGACAGTCTCCAATCGTATGCCCTCTTGCAATTCCACATAAAACTCATTCAAATTGGTTAACACGGTTTTTACAGGGGAATAACCCACTTTAGTGAAAGATAACGAATCTCCTACTGATGCATCGATGGTAAAAACACCAAAAGAATTGGTCAGCGTTGATCTGTGCGTACGGAGATTAATTACCACCGCATCTCCAATGCGATTACCGTTACCCTTTTGTAAAACCATACCCGAAACCTTCTGCTGTTGCTGAGCAGTAGCGCCGAAATAGGTAAATAAAAGTAAAAAAAAACCTACTATCTGTATCTGTAATATTTTCATCCTATTAGCTCTCTTCAATTATCCCGATTAGTTTTAGCGTGTAGCAGCAGTTTCATTGAATCCAATAGCGCATGCTCAAGATCGCATGCACACTTATTTTCAATCGTACAATATTGTAATTTACACGTTACCTATTGGCTAAAATTAATAATAGTTGGACACTTGTACTGTTAAAAAAGTTTAAATATTCTTATGTCCGCTACTTGTAAGGATAAAAAACAAAATTGGCCCCCTCCGCAACGACAACAAACAGACACATAAAATCTTTAGCAGGTTTATAGTTCTGAATGAAGGACGATTTGCGATCCTCCTGTATGATATCCATCGAAACGAACTCTTCCAATGTAGACGCATTAATTGTCCATTTTGTATCCAGCTCTTTGCGATCCAATATAACCTCGCCAACAGAGACTTCATGCTGATGAGCTATAAAAATGGGATATTCAGAATACCCTTCTTCCACAATTTCTAACGCTACCTCGCGGATTGATTCACTATAAAAATCGAGATCGACCTGCAGGCTCTTTAATGGACTTTGTCCTGTAGATGTTGTATTTTCTTCTCTTGCAGACCCTGCAAATAAATCTTCTACTTCCATAATGGTACAATTACTTTTTCAACTCCAATAAGACGACATTCTCAACATGTTGCGTATGCGGAAACATATCCACCGGTTTAATACGCTTTACCTCATATTTCTCCGCTAACAACAAAAGATCTCTCGCTTGCGTCGCAGCATTACAACTCACATATACGATACGCGGAGATTCCATTTCCAACAAACGTGCCACAACATCGGCATGCATTCCTGCACGTGGCGGGTCTGTAATCACTACATCAGGTTTACCATGTTCGGAAATGAAGGAAGGGGTCAAAACATCCTTCATATCTCCAGCATAGAACTTTGTATTCGTAATATTATTGATGGACGAATTGACTTGTGCATCTTCAATAGCTGTAGGAACGTACTCTACACCCACAACTTCTCGAGCTTGCTTAGCAACAAAATTTGCTATCGTACCAGCACCCGTATACAAATCATATACCAATTCATCGCCATTCAGACCGGCAAAATCACGGGTGATTTTATATAACTCGTAAGCTTGTGCAGAATTCGTTTGATAGAAAGATTTAGGTCCAACTTTATACCGTAATCCTTCCATCTCCTCATAAATAAAATCACGCCCCGCGTAGATATGGATATCTTGGTCAAAGATCGTATCATTGCGTTTCTGATTGACAATATATAATAGCGAAGTGATTTGTGGGAACTTTTCTTTGACATCATTCATCAGCAATTCTACCTGCCCCTCTTCTGGATAAGCAAAAACAACGATCACCATCATCTCGCCAGTAGAAGAAATACGGATAATCAAATTACGCAAAACACCTGTATGCTCACGCAAATCGTAGAACGTAATGCCTTGGCCAAGTGCAAAATCACGAATTGCATTGCGAATTTCATTTGAAGGGTCTTCTTGCAGATAGCAATGATCAATATCTAAAATTTTATCAAAACGTCCCGGCACGTGAAATCCCAAAGCATTCATTTCCAATACAGACGCATCTTCATCCACAGAAGTCAACCACTTTTTGTTTGAAAAAGTGTACTCTAATTTATTCCTATAATATTCTGTTTGCACCGAGCCTAATATACTTTCCATAGCAGAGGTATCAACCTTCCCAATACGCGATAAAGCATTATCGACAGACTGTTGCTTAAATTTCAATTGAGCATCATATGTCATATGTTGCCACTTACATCCGCCACAAACTCCAAAGTGCTCACAAAAAGGATTTACACGATAAGACGAGGCCTCTTTTAAAGCAGTTACACGAGCCTCTGCAAAATTCTTTTTCTTGCGCATAAGCTCCACGTCAACAACATCTCCCGGAACAGCTTTTTCAACAAACAAAACCAAATCTTCGGTTTTTCCAACACCTCTACCCTCTTCGGCAATATCAATGATGGCAATATCTTTCAAGAACTTTTTATCTTGTGGAATTCTTCTACTCATAGGATGCAAAAATACAATTTTTATAACGATTTTTCACCTGCACAAATTATTTATAAGCATTGATTATCACGACTATAAAGGAACTCTTCACGTGCTATCGGCTTCGTATAGGCTATAATAGCGCAATCGAATATCTACAAACGTAAATATGAAAAAAAGCAAATCACAAGAAAGAAAAAACATTGAAAGAGGAGAGTCCCGGCCATTGGAACAAGAATGACAGCGTTAAAGGGAACTTATTGAACAGTTGCCTGAACAAGGTAAGGCAGGATTTCCTTCTGAAAGGAAATAAAATTTTTACGCACATCAGCATCCGAAACCGCAGTAAACGCAAATGAAAATACAATACTTTTACTGGATTTAATCAGAAAGGTCAACTTTTCTTCACTAATCGCTTCATTAATTTTTTCATTTTGAATGAATGTACTTAAGAGCAGAAACTCCAAATCTTCAGAAAGGGTTTTTAGGTATTCCTGAGCATTCGCAGACTCCCGAATAAACTCCCATCCGATCAACTCATTGCAAACGGTGTAGGTTAGTCGGCTTACCCGCAAAATCGTAAAACCCAAAAAAGAAGCCATATCATCTTCATATTTGGTCGTTTTTAAAATATCCTGCAAGCTCGCGCGAAGATAATCCATCAAGATGGCATGCAAAATCATTTCTTTGCTATCAAAATATTTGTACACAGTAGCTTTTGCTATCTTGGCCTTTTTCGCCAAAGTATTCACACTGGTTTTATGATAACCATTTTGACGAAAAAGCTCTCGTGCCGTTCTTTTTATTGATTCAATGATATGATCTGGTTCCATGTAATTTTATAATAGGCATATCGAATTTCAGCGACAAGATCAAAGACTAAAAAGCATCACATTATTCCCAGACTTCGTCATAATGGAGAATAATATGATGCAATAATTGTTTTTGAACATTAATTTATATTAATTCCGTCTCAAATTGAGACAAGAAACGGGTATCATTCTCAGAGAAAAGACGCAAGTCCTTAATTACATATTTCAGATTAGTGATACGTTCGATACCCATACCAAATGCAAAGCCAGCGTATTTTTTACTATCAATACCACAATTGTCAAGAACATTAGGATCCACCATACCACAACCTAAAATCTCTACCCAACCAGAGTATTTACACAAATTACATCCAGCACCTTTACAAATGGTACAAGAAATATCCATTTCTGCTGAAGGCTCCGTAAAAGGGAAATATGAAGGACGGAAACGTACTTTAGTACCTTCCCCGTACATTTCTTGGACAAAATGATATAAGGTTTGTTTCAGATCAGCAAAAGAAACATTTTCGTCTACATACAAACCTTCCACCTGATGAAAGAAACAGTGTGCACGGGCCGAAATAGCCTCATTTCTATAAACACGACCGGGCATAATGGCACGGAATGGAGGTTTGCCAGCTTCCATTAAACGTACCTGAACGGAAGAAGTATGCGTTCTTAAAGTAATATCATTACCTTCCTGTTTCTTGATAAAGAAAGTATCTTGCATATCACGCGCAGGATGCTCGGGAGGGAAATTCAACGCCGAGAAGTTGTGCCAGTCATCTTCGATTTCTGGACCTTCCGAAACAATAAAACCTAATTTCTTGAAAATTTCAACAATTTCTTTACGAACCAGGGAGATTGGATGTCTAGATCCTAGCTGAAATCCCTGCCCCGGTAATGTCAAGTCGCCCTCAAGCTGTTCGGATTTTTGCTTCTCTCCAAGTCCGAATTTTTCTTGTGCTTCCTTAAACGTATTTTCTGCCAACTGCTTAAATTCGTTCAACACTTTACCCAAAGTACGTTTCTCTTCAGGTGTAACGGTTTTGAATTCATCAAAAAGATTCTTCACAATCCCTTTTGAAACCAAAAACCTCAATCTGAAATTTTCTACATCGGCTGAAGAAGTCGGCGAAAACGCCTTAATTTCCTCAGTATACTGCGTAATTCTATCTTGCAACATAATTAGAGCAAACATAGCCAAAATTTCGTCGAAAAAGAAATTTTGGGCATTCGCCGATCATGAACAAAAACATCAATTTAGACAACTAAAAAACGAACTGCAGCCAATTACGCGGTACGAGTAGTCAAAAATGTCCAATAAACAAAAAAGCAGACTCATTTGCCTGCTCTTCTAACTATCATCGATTGATTACCAAAGTCAAGTTTTTACATAACCATAACTTATTACAGATTAAAATGGTAAGGGATTATCCTCTTGATCATTTTCGGTAAAATCAACTTCAACTTCTTTATCTTCCGCTTTTTGTGCTTGCGTATTGGATGTATTGCCCGCACCTGCACCAGTGTTCGGCTCAAAATCTGATTTACGACCTAAAAGTGTAAAAGTTTCTGCAACGACCTCCGTAGCGTATCGTCTAATACCTTCCTTATCCTCATAAGTACGCGTCCTTAATCGGCCTTCAATATAAACTAACTTCCCCTTTGTTAGATATTTCACAGCCACGTCAGCCAGACCTCGCCACATAACAATATTGTGCCATTCGGTTTGCTCCACCCTTTTTCCATCTTTATTATAGGTTTCTGATGTTGCCAATGGAAAACTGGCAACAGAGACATTGCCTTCTAAATAACGAATTTCGGGATCTTTTCCAAGATGTCCCACTAAAATGACTTTGTTAACTCCTGACATAATTTAAAAGCATAAATGGTTAAAAATTTGACCTTTCCAAAAAAGTAAAGATCAACTTGTGTTTAGCTAATTTATCTAAATCTTTTAGAATTACATAATCCCAATTTGATTTTTTTTGAATTAAATCTCCTTTTAACCGCACTTCAAAAAATGTGGCATAAATATTCTGATGGCTTAAAATATGCTTAGTCTGCTGCTGCAAGATGCTCAGGTCAGCATCTTTCCCAAAATAAGACACAAACCACTCATCGTTCAGAATATCAACAATATCCATCGTATGATCTGATTCCAGGAGTGGAAACTCGTACAAATTCTGCCAAACATCACCTTCACCGCGTTTAGACATCAGAAGACGATTGCTATCTTTTAAAATAAAATAATTGAAATATCTATCTCTGCTTCCTTTGCCTTTAAGCTTTACAGGCAATTGATTGACCTCGCCGCGTGTAAAGGCATAGCATGAAAGACGAAAGATGCATTGCTCACAAAGCGGTTGCTTAGGCTTACAATGGATCGCACCAAAATCCATAATAGCCTGATTATATTGGGCGGGATGATTTTGATCCAGATTTTCTTTCGCTATCGCAGCGAAAACCTTTTTCCCTTCCGTTGAATTAATGGGAGTTTCTATTCCATAATAGCGTGCAAGTACACGAAATACGTTTCCGTCTAAAACTGCTTGGGCCTCATTATTAGCAAAAGAAGATATTGCTGCAGCAGTATATTCCCCTACACCAGGAAGGCTTAGTAAGGTCTTATAATCCACTGGAAAAATCCCATTGAATTGATCCCGGACAATTCGAGCCGCTTTATGCATATTCCGCCCCCTGGAGTAATATCCCAAACCTTGCCAGAGGTGAAGAATGTCGTCTTCATCCGCATTTGCAAAATCTACTACGGTATTGAATCGCTCCACAAAACGATAGTAGTACGGCATGCCCTGCTCCACCCGCGTCTGTTGCAGAATAATCTCCGAAAGCCATATTTTATACGCATCATGTGTTTCTCTCCATGGTAAATCTCGCTTATGCTCCTGATACCATGCCTGCAATTCTTCACCAAATATCATAGACACAAAAATGCATAATTTTTGCCTATTCCAAGCATTACCTCATCCCAAGGTTTCTATAACTATATTAATTTATCCACAATAGCGAAGGTTTCTAAAAATGGATAGACACATGGAAGGGAAGACTTGGAGAATTTTTCCTATATTGACGCCAAAGGGAAGTTTATCAAAATATGAAGAGTAATTCGCAGACATTTCACTTGTCGACATTGCACCGTGGAAAATACATGTTTATATTGTTGACTTCAATCCTGCTCATTGGAATAGGCATGTCTAAAGTTCCGGTACAGGAAATCATCAAGATTATTATCGCTCTTTTAATGATCCCTTTTGCCTTATACTTGGCCATTAAGTGTTCGACATTATCGTCGACATGGATTTTGGAAGAAGAAGTACTCCGCATCAGCAATGCCAAGAAAACAGTCGTTTTTCCTTTAAGCAGTATTTCGTATATCCGAAATCTGAAGCGCTCTGGCGGCAACCTAATTATCATCCACCCGGTCAAAGGCCCGGCTTTTCGAACATGGCGCAACAAATTGTTCCAAAAGGAAGATGATCTTCCACTGTTGAGCGAGGCGCTGAGGGCAGCCGATATCGAATATTACGACCTATAAATTCTTTGTTCCTTCAGTAACATTTGTTACAGGCTTTTGCAAAGGCAGTATGTACCTTTGTAACATCACTTAAGAACATTGTTATGTTATTGGAATACATCAAACAACCGTGGCCCTGGTATATTTCAGGTCCTTTAATTGCACTGGTCATGTACCTTCTGCTCAAACAGGGTAAGGATTTTGGCATGTCCAACAATTTACGTACAATGTGCACTGTACTAGGTGCGGGCAAAACTTCATCTTTTTTTAGGTTCGACTGGAAGACACAATCCTGGAATCTTCTGCTGGTACTCGGAACCGTTATCGGAGGTTTTATCGCACATTATTTTCTCGACGACGGCACACCAACACAAATCCATGCGAAAAGTGTGGCAGATCTGAAAGAACTGGGTATTATCGACCATATACAAGGTTACCTCCCCGAATCCATTTTTGTTTTTAACGGATCTCTGTTTCAATTCCTAATTTTAAGTATCGGCGGTATATTAATCGGCTTTGGAACGCGGTATGCTGGCGGCTGCTCTTCTGGACATGCCATTTCAGGGCTCAGCAACTTCCAGATTCCATCGTTGATCGCTGTAATCGGCTTCTTCCTAGGTGGAATAATCATGATCCATTTTTTATTTCCCTTAATCTTTGCATAAAATGAAAGCATTAAAATTCATATTAATAGGCATATTATTTGGCATTATCTTATATAAGTCGGAAGCTGCATCATGGTATAGAATATACGAAATGTTTCAATTTCGCTCCTTTCACATGTATGGTATCATTGGAACAGCGCTAACAACAGCCATTATTATTGTACAGATCATTAAAAGGAAACAAATTAAGGACAGCCACGGAGCGCACATTAACTTTGCAGATAAAGATAAAAGCATTACCCGGTATCTGTTGGGCGGCACAATCTTTGGTTTGGGCTGGGCGCTGACTGGTGCATGCCCAGGCCCCATGTTTGCTTTGATCGGAGCCGGTTACTGGACGATTGGCATTGTACTATTGTTTGCCTTATTGGGTACATGGATTTACGGTATCTTGCGCAACAAATTGCCCCATTAACCTACAGGTAGTCTACTATTTTGAAAGCCCACGCCATCAAAAATTAAATTTTTAGCAAGAGAAAATGGAATTAATATTTATAGCTGGATTTACATTAGCTGTCGTCGTCGGGCTATCTATGGGCCTAATGGGTAGCGGCGGAAGCATCCTAACACTCCCCATATTTGTCTATATCTTCCATATTGAACCTCAATATGCATTGGACTATTCGCTGTTTTCTATTGGAATATTAGCCTTGGTCGGATCAATTTATCCGTTAAAAAAGAGGGAAATTGACTTGAAAACCACAACTATTTTTCTACTTCCCTCGCTAATTTCAGTCTATTTCACCAAGCGCTATCTTCTCGTTTCTATACCCGAGTCATTCAACATCGGGAGTATGGAGATTTCCAGAAACCATATCATCATGCTATTGTTCGCAATCGTGATATTAATTTCTGCGACTGCGATGGTACGAAGACAAAAACAGGTACAGAACGCAACATTCAAGGGTAGACCTGCACAAATTTTCAACGTTATCCTTGTCGGCTCACTGGTTGGCATTATGACGGGCTTGGTCGGTGCAGGAGGTGGATTCATTATTGTACCAGCCCTAGTATTACTTTTAGGGATTCCACTGAAGCAGGCTATTGCCACTTCTCTGTTCATTATTGGATTAAACGCGTCATTCGGCTTGATCGCGAATTATCATTTCTTACAACATATGAATTGGTTTATATTAGTAACCTTTACATTAATCACATTAATAGGCCTCCAAATTGGTTCCAAATGGAAAGATAAATTAGATGCAGCTAAATTGAAAGGTATTTTTGGATATTTTTTAATTAGCATCGGCACCCTAATCTTTGCTTTCGAATTCATGCAATTTGTAAATCATTAAAATCACACGTTATGTTTTTTCAACACATTTTTGAATCATCTCTTGCTCATTCGAGTTATATCATTGGCTGTCAGGCAAAAGGAGTAGCTATTGTTATTGATCCCAAAAGAGATGTAGATACCTATCTTGAGATTGCACAAAAGAATAATCTGATCATAACGCATATTGCGGAAACACATATCCATGCCGATTACCTATCAGGCACACTGGAATTGGCCGCATTAACAGGTGCCCAACCTTATTTGTCCGATGAAGGTGGGGCGGACTGGCAATACGCATTTCCACATAAAGGATTAAAAGATGGCGATCAATTTCAAGTTGGAAACCTTATTTTCAAGGTTATCCATACTCCCGGACATACACCTGAGAGTATTAGTTTTGTATTGGTCGATACACCGGCAACGATGGAACCTGTTATGATTTTTACTGGTGACTTTGTATTTGTTGGGGACATTGGCCGCCCTGATCTATTGGAAAATGCGGCTGGAATGATCGGAACCAAAGAGATTGGAGCACACCAAATGTACCGTTCGTTGCAATATTTCTTGACTTTACCCGATCATATTCAGGTATGGCCTGCTCATGGCGCCGGATCCGCCTGTGGAAAGGCACTCGGCGCCGTCCCCAGTTCGACCGTTGGTTATGAAAAAATACGGAATTGGGCACTTCAATACCAAAACAATGAAGGAGCTTTTGTAGATGAGCTTTTATCAGGACAACCCGAGCCACCACGCTACTTTGCCATGATGAAAAAACTCAACAAAATAGTGCGGCCGTTACAAACAGAAGTACCTCGATACAACAGGTTAACGAATGATGCCTTTCTTGATTTATACATCCAAGGAACAACAATCATTGATACACGACACAAGTCCGACTTTGCAAAGGGATATCTGCCAGGTAGCGTCAATATTCAAAACAACAAGACTTTTAATACTTGGGCAGGCTGGATACTTAATTACTCCGATCCTTTTATACTCATTGTAGAAGAAAACCAATTGGACGACGTTGCACGTAAACTTATGCGCATCGGATTGGATCACGTTACCGGATATATTACACCGGATGCAATCCCCAGTTTAGACATCGCATTAGCGCATCAACAGCTCATCGGGTTTGAAGAAATGAGGAGCGCTTTGGACAAATCTGACACGCAAATTCTAGACGTGCGCAATGCCAGTGAGTTCGCAGAGGGCCATTTACCGAATGCAACACATCTCTTTGTTGGAACAATTGAGGACAACCTCAGCAAAGTTGACCAAAGTAAACAGCTATATCTCCACTGTCAATCGGGAGACCGGGCAACCATAGCGGCATCGATATTGGCGAAAAATGGTATTAAGGAAGTCAAAATTTATAGCCCTTCTATTAATGAATGGAAATCAAAGGGCGGTATTCTTGTTGCCGACTCATTCGCCCCTTATTCGTAACTGGTTCGGAGTTCCCCCACTGTTCGCCCACCTTGCGCCCACTGTGCGTCCACCTAATAAGTGGGCGCACAGTGGGCGCAAGGTGGAGAAAAGGAGTACGCAAGGCGAACAAGGGGCGAACAAAAGGCGAAGCAGAGCCGAAAGGCACCCGATTAGATTACCTTTCCAACTAGTCTACAAACTATTTCTGTTTATTCGCAAGAACTCAATCACCTCATCCTTCTTTTCTTCCAGCTTGCCTTTCTTTTCCGTAAATTGATGATTATAGATGGTCAAATATTGATGGTCGTCCGTTTCAGATTCATATAATTCAGCGGTAGCAAAAGAGAGATGTTCTTCTTCTTCCGATAGATAGTCGTATACATAGGCAAAATCATGGTTGCCCAACGAGCTGACTACGGTATCTTTATCAGCCACATACTTTAACCTTCCCGGCAAAGCGCGTTTATTCATCCATACTTCGTCTTTTTCAGAAAATGGATAGATAGTGATGCCGCGGAAAGCCATAATGATTGGAGTAATCAAAATAATACCCATTTCAATAGCCCACACGGCCCACAACATACCGCCCGAAACCGGGCTCTTTTTAAGGGTAAACGTACCTACTTCATTTAAACCTTGCATCGCTTCCCAAATAAATGTCGGGTGTAAGAAAAAAGCTTTAAAACCTTCAAGATTGAAAGACGATTTTACCCAGGTATCTCCGCCCATTGTTCCTTCCGCATTGTACATTAATGATACAAACAGAGCCCACTGTGCATAAAAGGCTAAAATGGCGACCAATAATGTGATCAAAATGGCTATCCCCCTATTCCTTAATTTCCATTGTTTGAAACAAAAATTCAGCACATAGAATATTCCAGCACCAAAACCTAAGGTAATAAATACATTAAAGTAAATAATGGGTATAAACCATTGTAAAGCGATGTAAACAATAGCCAATACAATGGCACCCAAAGTACCTAGTATCAGGGAACCAACAATAGCCAATGCAGGAGCCTTTCCAGAGGGCTTATAATATAGATTATCCATAAATAAAAAGTAAAATTGATTTTAGCTCAATAAATAAATCCCATAACCAAAACCAAGCCAATTCCACATCCAATGGTGGATTTTCGTCAAGATTTGATGACATTAGCGTCATCAAGCACCTATAAGCGCCATTTATTGAGACAATTTTGTAAGTTTGAGACATGAAAATTAAAATTATATCCTTTTTTACACTTGCATGTGTATTCAATATTTGGGGGGCAGTAGTGAAGGCCCAAAGGAAAGGATTCTGGCAACAGAAAGTTGACTACAAAATGGACGTCAACGTGGATGAAAAAGCATATCAATACGATGGAAAAATGATCTTGAAGTATAGCAATAATTCAGGTCAGTCCCTAAAAAAGGTCTATTTCCATCTATACTTCAATGCTTTTCAACCAGGATCGATGATGGATTATCGCTTAAAAAACATCAGTGATCCCGACAAGCGCATGGTGGTTAATGTAGGTACGAAAGAAAAACCAATATATCAAAGCCGTATCGGAGAGCTCCAAACCAATCAAATAGGTTATCAAAAAATCAAAAGCTTAACAATGAATGGGGCTCATACTTCATTTAAAATTGATGGGACCATCTTGGAGGTCACTCTACCGTCGATTATACAAGATGGCGAAACAGCCCGTTTTGACATGGAGTGGACCGCCCAAGTGCCAGAACAAATCCGAAGAACCGGTCGAAATTCTGCCGAAGGAGTAGCACTCTCTATGGCGCAATGGTATCCAAAAATGGCTCAATTTGATGAATTCGGTTGGCATTTAGATGAATATACAGGCCGTGAATTCATTGCTCCCTTTGGTAATTTCGATGTGACCATACGGCTCAACAAAAATTATGTAGTCGGTGCATCAGGTGTTCTTCAGAACCCAGCAGAGGTAAAAGGTTATCAACCGAAGGCAAAGATAAAACTAGACGGCAATAAAGCCACCTGGCATTATAAGGCCCAAAATATCCATGACTTTGTATGGGCCGCGGATCCCAAGTTTGTCGTAGATTCAGCTTCAAGTAAAAACGGAATAAAAGTGTATACCGTATTTTTGCCAACCGACAAAGAAGTGATATCCAATTGGAAAACAGCGATAGGTCTATCCACCGAGTTCTTCGATTTCTGTAGTGCAAAGTTTGGAAAATACCCTTGGCCAACATATACCATCATTCAAGGTGGCGATGGGGGAATGGAGTATGGTACCGCTACGCTGATCACCGGTGGACGCAATCTAAAAAGCCTTGTTGGTGTAATATTCCACGAATCAGCACACTCTTGGTACCAGCAATTATTTGGAATCAACGAAACTGTAGATGAATGGTTTGATGAAGGATTTACCTCCTATGTCGAAGAGCTTGCCATGCAGCATATCTTTGAAAAAAGAGGAGCCATAGCATCTAACCCGCAAATTGCAGCTTACCGTGGTTATTACAAATTAGCGCTTTCTGGTAAAGAAGAACCCATGAGCTTATTGGCCGATTATTATAACACCAATTATGGATACAGCAACGAAGCATACAACAAAGGTGCTGTACTTGCAGAGCAGCTGGGTTATATTATTGGACAGGAAAACTTAGAGAAAACCTTTCTGAAATTTTATGATCTCTGGAAGTTTAAACATCCGACCCCTAATGATTTCAAACGCGTTGCTGAAGAAGTTTCGGGGATCAACCTGAAATGGTATTTCAACCTGTTTATCAATACCACCCGTCAAATCGATTACGCCATTGAAAAAGTAACAGATAAAGAAATTCTTTTGGCTAACAAGTCTAATTTTGCCATGCCACTGGATGTTCTCGTAGAATACACCGATGGAAGCAAGGAACTGTTTTATATCCCTTTGCGTGAAATGCGTGGAGAAAAACCGGAAGAACATTTTGACATTTACAAAGGTGTTAAAAGAACCGTGCTCGAAGACTGGTTCTGGACTAAACCCGATTATACCATTTCGCTATCAAAGACACCAAAAGCAGTAACAATTGATCCTTCACTGCGCTTGGCAGATGTAGAATCGTCAAATAACACCTTTGGCAAATAACGAAACACAGGCTATCGCAGCATAAAGGACAAAAAACAGCTTCCAATCCAAGTATATTCAATACGGTTTGGAAGCTGTTTTTTTATTTGGACACTTTCGTCGCAAATTGGATACCCATTATCGCAAATCCATCTTGCTTGGCTGCCCGTAATGGACATCATAAAATATTCATCCTACGCTAAAGCCAATACATGGATGGCTACTTTTAAGGGCTATCCAGTGAAATACAACACGTATTGCGCCGAAAAGAGCCTATAGGAGAAGAAATCATACGAATAAAGAGCCAAGTTGATTAGGTCTTGGTATATTTGTACCTATGATTTATGTCCATATCCCATTCTGTAAACAGGCTTGCCATTATTGCGATTTCCATTTTAGCACTTCACTTCAGTACAAAAGCGAGATGATCAATGCTATAAAACGGGAAATTGCGCTTAGAGCAGTGTATTTGGAAGACAAAAAGATCGAGTCTATCTATTTTGGCGGCGGCACACCGTCCTTATTGGAAGCGGATGAGATCGCGCGGATCATCGAGACGATCGCGAAGCACTTTGATATTGCAGATCACGCTGAAATTACACTAGAAGCCAATCCAGACGATCTAAATGCCGCCAAAGTAAACAGTCTGCGGAATACAGCAATCAATCGATTCAGCATAGGTATACAGTCATTCTTTGAGGAAGATCTCAAATGGATGAACAGAGCGCATAATCAACAGGAAGCAGTCACATCGATAATGCGCGTGCAAGATGCAGGCTTTGAAAATATTACCTGTGACCTTATTTATGGCTATCCGTTATTGACAACGGAAAAATGGCGTCATAATATGCAACAACTGATTGACTTTGAAATTCCTCATATTTCTTCCTACTCCATGACTGTGGAAAAGAAAACAGCATTAGACCACTTTATAAAAAAAGGGATAACTCCAGCCATAGATTCTGATCAGGCAGCTGATCAGATGAGTCTTCTTATTCATACCTTGAAATCCGCGGGATATGAGCAGTACGAAATTTCCAATTTTGCAAAAAACGGCGTTTATGCTCGTCACAATACAAATTATTGGAAAGGCAAACATTATCTTGGCATCGGCCCTTCAGCTCATTCATTCAATGGAACTTCAAGGTCCTGGAATGTTTCTAATAATGCTAAATATATGACATCCATTAATTTAGACCAACTCCCCCTGGAAATTGAGGAGCTTTCCACGCTTGACCAGATCAATGAAAATATCATGACATCGTTGCGAACCATGTGGGGACTAGATCTAATTGCACTGGAAAGTAAGTTTGGACGATCCGTTAAAGACCGCGTCTTAAAAGAAGCTGAACCATTTATAGCAGCAAAGAATCTTATTTTGGAGCCAAACAACTTACGTTTAACAGATGCGGGCAAATTAATGGCCGATCGTATCATGTCTGATTTATTTATAATAGAAGATTAGCAAATAAAGATATTATATTTTATAAAATCATTAATACAAAAAGCGATTTAGCGCTAAAAATTGTGAAAATGGAAATTTAAGACAGTTTTCTACCTACTTTGTCCTATGTTTGTAGCATAATCTATTATAAAATTATTATGTCACACAAGCCATCTTTTGACTTAGAGATCAAAAGTTACAGAGAGCAACATAATGCTGCCGTAAACTTAATTCAAATTGTCAGCAACCTGTGGTATAACCACGCCGTAGAGCTCGTATTCTTTCGAAATCGACTCTTTGATGCAAAACCGAGTGCTATCCTAAACCTGATTCAGGAAAGTGCCCTGCTTACCGACGAGCCGGTCGACATTCTTGACACACTGCAAATCGCACAGCTATTGGAAAAATCGCCACTTTCTCCCGCTCGTATTGACCTTGGGAAACTCACTTTACAGGCCAAGAAAAAAACCTTTTCCGCTAATGACCTACACAATTTCATCACTGAGGAGTTACAGGACATGCATCAACAGGAGAAATTGAAGCCACGTGATGTGGTGCTTTATGGCTTTGGTCGTATCGGTCGCTTACTAGCCCGCGAACTTATGCTTAACACCGGTGCGGGACAGCAGCTTCGTCTCCGCGCCATTGTAACTCGCGACGTCAATGATAGCAAATCGATTCTGAAAAGAGCGGCACTATTAAAAACGGATTCCATACACGGTGCATTCGAAGGCGATGTGCAGGCCGATATAGCAAATCCGGCACTCGTCATCAATGGAATTACCGTCCATCTGATCTCCGCAAAACAACCCGAGGATATTGATTACACAGTCTATGGTATAGAAAATGCTTTAATCATCGACAATACAGGGGCTTTTCGCGATGCGCAGGAACTTAGTCGCCACCTGAAATCCAAAGGCGCCGAACAAGTATTATTAACAGCTCCCGGGAAAGGGGTCCCAAATATCGTATATGCGGTTAACGAAAATGATAGCGATTTGCAAAAACATAAGATCTTTTCCGCGGCCTCTTGTACCACTAATGCGATATCTCCCATTTTAGCTGTACTTGAAAATACAATAGGAATAGATAGAGGGCATATTGAAACCATACACTCCTATACCAACGACCAGAATCTTGTCGACAATATGCACAAGAAATCCAGACGGGGCCGGGCCGCCGCACTCAATATGGTCATCACCGAAACTGGAGCAGGGGATGCCGTTGCAAAAGTGTTGCCTTCGCTAACGGGCAAACTGACTTCAAACGCTATTCGTGTTCCCGTCCCAAATGGGTCTTTGGCGATATTAAATCTTCAAATCAAATCCAAAACTACGGTCAACGAAATCAATGCCCTTTTAAACAAGGCATCGCTGCAGGGTAACCTTGTTGAACAGATTATGTTTTCCAAAAACAATGAACTTGTTTCATCGGATATCATTGGCACCAGTGCCGCTGCCATAGTCGATGCTCCGGCAACAATAGTTTCGGCAGACGGCAAAAACATTGTTCTGTATATCTGGTACGATAATGAATATGGATACTCACATCAGGTAATGCGCTTATCCCGCCATATAACCGGTGTAAGAAGATATACTTACTATTAAACTGTAAAACATAAGCGGTAGCTGTACAGCCGCCGCTTATACTTTAACAAGATTACTTTTAAGGTATTTCATAATAATCGGTGTTGCTCCAGCGTTCTGCAGCACGTATTCACGGGCCAACTTTCCCGCTTCCTGGCGGAAAGCGCAATCTTGAAGAGCAGCAAAAGCTTTATGGAGTTCTTTAACACTTTCAATAGAAAAACCCGCACCATTCTGTACAAGATCCTTCGCCTCCTGAAACTTTTTGAAATTTGGACCAAATAGAACCGGTATGCCATAAGTTGCGGCCTCCAGCGTATTATGTATCCCCACCCCAAATCCACCACCAATATAGGCTATTTGGCCATAACCATACAACGAAGCAAGCATACCAATGTTGTCGATAACCAATACACGAGCATCCGCTATTGTAACAGCATCATAACTAGCCATATTCGAAAAGCGGAGCGCATTTGGCCAAAGAGCGAAAATACTCGCCAAATGTGACTCATGAATCTCGTGCGGAGCCAAGATGAGTTTATAGGCCGGATAATCCGCAAACAATTCTCTTAGCATTTGTTCATCTTGTGGCCAGGTACTTCCAGCCACCAACGTTGGATGTTCACCAACAAATTGGATGACCTCAGGAATCATTTTCTTACTTTTAGGGAGGTCTACTACCCGATCAAATCGGGTATCTCCTGCAAGCCCGGCGTTGCGTATCCCAAATTCTTTTAAAAGACGTACACTTTCTTCATTTTGCACAAAAAAGTAAGTCACATAGCCTAAAATCTTAAGAAAAAAGTTACCATATGTCTGAAAAAAGATCTGATCGGGTCTAAATATTGCTGAGATCAAAAACAAAGGAATGCCCCGTCTATACAGACCCTCAAAGAAATAATACCAATATTCATATTTCGTGAATACGGCGAAGCTTGGGTTGATGAGGTCAAGAAAAAGTCGCGCATTCTGTGCAGTATCATAGGGAAGATAAAACACATAATCGGCCAAAGTCGTATTTTTTCGGATCTCAAAGCCCGAGGGAGAGTAAAATGTTACAATTATTTTATGATCAGAATACGTATTTCTTACAGACTCCAAAACAGGTCTTCCTTGCTCAAATTCTCCCAACGAAGCAAAATGAAACCAGATATGTTTTTGGGTAGAATCAACCGTTTGTTTCATCCTTTGATACCAGTCTTTCCGCCCTGTTACCATGAGCCTGGCCTTACCATGAAAAGGAGCTAAAATACGCAGTAAGAGTCCATAAAGAACGATTCCAATTGAATAAAGCAAACGCATGTTTTTAAAATAATGTTTATCTTAGTCAAAGATATTAAACCCATTTCATTAAAAGGAAGCCATGAGTGGAAAATAAAAATCAAAATTATCCGCGTGCCGAAGCATAGGGAACAATATCTCATATTTTGCCTTACCTGCAAGACAGAAAGACTTTACTTACTATAATCAACAATAATGAACAAAAAAATATTAGTCACAGGAGGAACGGGTTACATCGGTTCGCATACCGTAGTCGAACTACATCAAGCAGGATACATACCTGTCATCATAGACGATCTATCCAATTCAAACATCAAGATTTTGGATCAGATTGAGAAGATTATCGGGGTTAAACCCGAATTTCACCAATTTGACCTGTGTGATACAAACCGTGTGAACGAATTTGTTAAAGAAAATACGGATATATCAGGGATTATCCACTTTGCCGCGTCAAAGGCTGTAGGCGAATCTGTCAAAAAACCTTTAAAATATTACCACAACAATTTTTTCTCATTAATCAATTTGTTAGAAGCTTATCAAAATAAGCCGATTAATTTTGTTTTCTCTTCAAGCTGTACTGTATATGGCGAACCAGATACACTTCCTGTCAATGAAAGTGCACCTGTCAAAAGAGCTACTTCCCCTTATGGTAATACCAAACAAATTGCGGAGGAAATTCTCGAAGAAACAGCTACTGCATACGATAACTATAATATTATTGCATTGCGCTACTTCAATCCCGTTGGAGCACATGAGTCCGCACTGATAGGCGAATTGCCAAACGGTGTGCCCCAGAATTTATTACCATTCATTACACAGACCGCGATCGGTAAAAGAGAAAAACTAACAGTTTTCGGTGACGATTACGACACCATAGATGGCTCGTGCGTAAGGGATTATATCCATGTGGTTGATTTGGCAAAAGCACACGTTGCAGCAATCAACTTATTGGACAAAGGAAATCCGAACGGGAAATATGATGTATTCAATGTGGGTACCGGCAAGGGGTATTCAGTACTCGAAGCCATCAAAGCGTTTGAAAAAGCATCCGGTCAAAAATTGAATTATGAAATTGGCCCACGCCGGGATGGCGATGTCATCAAGGTTTATGGTGATGTGACCAAATCTGCGGAACAACTGCATTGGAAAGCCGAACTGGGAATTGATGAAATGATGGCTTCTGCTTGGGCTTGGGAAAAAAATCTGAAAGAAAATCCACTGGATTAAATAAGACCCCATTGAGCTCTACATTTAATATGACCGTCCAGGGAACTGAGACGGTCATATTTTTGGTCATAGTAAATTGGATTGTTTGGATCCTTTCTCTTTTTGCAGAAAAAACTCCCCGATCCGCAGCTCGTCTTATCCATCTCAAAGCTGAAAAGCAGCCATAATAGAAGCTGGATTAAAATTTACTTCATTGAGTACATTTGACCGATAGCTCCCTTTTTCCAGATAGAGCATGGTAAACCCAACAAATATTGAACTAACGGCAAAATCGCCACATTTAATGATCAAGTTTTTTGCCGGTATCACATTCTCTCTATACTTAATATCGTATTCCCACTCTACCTCTTTTATCTCTGTGGGCTCAAACTCATCAAAATCAAATGAGAAGGCATGAAATTTGAATACCACCGCATTGCATTTGTCAGGAAGGACCAGCGCTCTTTTGATATCAAACTCCGGGAATGATATTTTAAGATCTTTCTTCTTGTTCAGGGAAACTACCGGATCGATAAAAAAATAATCCTGCATGTGACAGTTTTCATTGAACTGAAAATTCACCAATCTATCCAATATGCTGTTGCTCGGTGTGCGGCTTCCCTTTTCGCAATCAAGATTTGTTTTTATTGCCCGGTAGATCTGCCTATTTAGCCGATTGCCCATCTGCCCATCATGAAGCCCTTGATGTATTTCGCCGAAACACATCCGGATCAGTGCGCCAGCACGACTTACATTTCCAAAATCTTTACTAGCTCTTTTGGTATCATCAGTCTGTTTGACACGATGTGGTCTGCTCTGCAGGTAGTTTTTATTGCCAACTTTTCTATTCACCAGCGGACCGACCAGGCCCCTGATAAATCCATTATCATTTATTCCCATACCTAAAGATACCACAGTAAAGCCCTGTTGTCAAGCATCTTGTTGATTTTTAAGGATTTCCAAATTTGAGTAAAATGACAATTGTAAATCTTGTAATTTTGAGGGGACTTTGTTGTGAATAGCGTATGGACAAGTTCGCCCCGTGCTCGCCCTGCTCCCGATTAGTAAAAAACATGCAGGCACAGTGAAAGCAGCTTAAAAGGTGGACTCAAGGTGGACTCACTCTACACTCAAGCTGCTTACAGGGCGAACTTGGCAATAACATGGTCTTAACTTGCTCCCCGTCAGATCCCTCTGTCATCCGAAGGCCGAAACTAGAGTGCCCCAACTACGCTGTATTATAGCTTTTTGAGAGATCCCATAGTTGAGTCATCTGTATTCATATGATTCATCAAGAAGCGTATTAATTTAGACTCCTCCACTAGTGATCGCGCCCATTTAAACAAATTCTTTGTCGGAAATGTATTCCATAAGCACCCCAGCCTGATCTCCAAGTTTCTTTTTCAAACGCTGCATCGATTTTTTGATCGCATCTGGAGTAACCCCTAAAACATTGGCGACTTCCTTATTATTAAGTCCCAATTTCATCAGTACAATTACACGTAAATTGGATTCGGTGATATCGGAAAATTTAGATTGTATTTCTTGTAATAGATTAGGAAATTCTTTCATAATCAGCAGCTTAAATTCCTGCCATTTTTCCTCTGTAATCAAGTGCGACTGCAATAAGATTTTAAGTTCCTCGCGATCTCTTTCAACATTGTTGCCCTTTTCCGCTAGTAATGCTGAGAGCACATTGATCTGTTCATTGTTTCGCTTAAGATAAGCCACATATTCTTCAACCTGACTTTTTGAACTCATTAGTTCCCTATCTAGTTCAGCCTTTGTATACTTCAGGTTGAGTAGCTGATATTCATAATCGCGAATACGTTTCCTTGCCCGATAGCGAACGGCGTTGTAAATAAAGAAAAATAACACCAACACCAATAAACTTAATATGAGCCATAATCTTCTTTCGGCTTGCTTTTTCTTAATTACCGCCTGCGCTAAAGATAATTTATCCGCATATTTCTGTTTATCGGCCATAAATTTCAATTGGGATAATACAGGATCTCCATCGAGAAATCGTAACGAGTCCTGCAGACGTTCAATCCTCCTACGTGCATCTAATTCATGCCCAATTTCCCGATTATGAATGGCCAAATGTAATTTATGAATTTCAAGTTCCAATATTGTCTTCTTATCATCTGAACCTGATAAAAGCAACTCGGCCTCGCTAATCATGTGAGGAACATCAGTTATTTCTTGTCTGGCAATATTTAGTCTAATCTGCATCATTAAGGCAAAAATCGTATTTCGATTATCACCTATTGATCTAGAAATTTCAAGATCCTTATCTAACAATGATAAGGCCTTACGATAGTCTTTCATACCTTCGAAGACAGCGGCTTGATTGCCCAAAATCTTCGCGTAGCGCAATGAATCATTCTCTGCAAGAGCCAAGGATTGAGCGAGCTCAAAATTTTTCATGGCCTGCAATGTATCCCCTCTACTTTTAAGCGTCAACATCCCTAAATTGTCTAGAATTTCGGCTCTCAATCTAGGCGAAATTATTTCCTGTTGCTGCCCTAAGGTCAAGTACTTGATTCCAGACGTATAATCACCCAAGGTCCCAAAAAAATAACCAAGCTTTTTATAGGTCTGTATGATATCCAACACCAGTTCTTTCGGTATATCTTCAAGGCCTTTTTCGCCTTCAAGAATAAATGGCAAAGCTTCAGATGCTTTTAAACATCTATAAAGATAAAAGCCATACATGACTTTCACCCAAGTTTTCACATTTTGATAACTGTATCCCCCATCTAGATCCAATGCTTTAAGATAGTATTTATCGCTAAAGCTATTTCGCTTTCCCTCATCATTAAAAGACTGGTCGGCCAGCAAACAATAATAGATTGCAAGAATCGCCTTATCATTTTTTCGTACAGCTTGGCTAAAATACGGTGCTAGATATTTACTCAACGTCAGATTGGAAGATTGATGTTGCGCGGATTCTTTTATGATTGTTTCATAAAAATTTTTTTCTTCCATCGAGGAGTTTGAACTCATCAGCCCCATTCCACGAGCAATGTGAAACGGTATAATCGCTAACAAAAAAACAATTAGAAAAAATCTAGACATATAGGCGCAGGCATTGAAAATCGCATTAAAAATAAAAAATAATTTTAATTAAATCACCATGGGGCCAAATCAAACCAAAATTGGAGGATAATCTACCTACCGTAGGCTATTATAGAAAACAGATCGTATACTAGTGATATGCGCAGGATAGGGCTTGATCATTTAGACTAAATCCTATTCATTGACAAAATGATAGATATGATAGGGTGTTACCGCCTGAGTTAACTGAACATCGTGTTCGTTTCGATCCGTAATAACGTCAATCGGTTCAAAAAAAGACAATCCAATACGCTGAACATCAACTTTACATTGAGAAAAGAAACGGTCATAAAAGCCTTTTCCATATCCCACTCTATAGCCAAAAAGATCAAAGATTAACAAGGGCACAAGAACCATATCGATATCCGACGCAGCAACTTCAGCACCAGAAGTTGGTTCTGATATTCCCCAAGCATTCTTTTCAAATCTCATTTGCTTATCAAATAGATAATGCTTCATCGAATAGTCTTCAAAATTAGATCTTGAAACAGCGATTTTTATCTGAGGATGAAATTCTTGAACGTAATTTATGATAGCATAAGTATTTGGCTCGTGATATTTTTCAATAGGAATAAAAACATGTAAAAGATTCACTTTGGAGAGATCAATTTTCATAAATTGATTCAGAAGCATGCTATTGAGGACTGTCTCTCTAGCGATAGACAATTGACATCTCTTCGCTCTGTATGTATGCCTAAGCTCATTCTTCGATTTCATCTAAATAATTTTTTTTATAAAGATAAAAAAACGGCCTTGTAGCGAGCGCTAACAAGACCGAATAATCAACCTAAACCTAAAATCTTTATGTTATTTTACACGCTCGATATAGTTACCAGTCTGCGTATCAACTCTTACTTTCTCACCTTGATTAATGAACAACGGCACCATAATCTCGACACCTGTCTCTACAGTTGCCTTTTTTAATGCATTTGTAGACGTATCTCCCTTTACTGCCGGTTCAGTATATGTAATTTCCAATTCAACACTTTTCGGTGCTTCTGCCATGATAGGTTCATCACTTTCAAAAGCAATAATGACAGTCATTCCCTCTTTCAAGAAACGGGCTGAATCACCAAACAAAAACTTAGGAATATTAAATTGCTCGTAGGTACTATTATCCATTACAACGAAGAATTCACCATCTTCATATAAATACTGATAATCGTTTGTTTCTACACGTGCAATTTCCACAGATTCGTCAACTCTAAAACGATACTCAACTAATTTACCCGTTTTAACATTGCGCATTCTAGCTTGATAAAACGCGCGCAAATTGCCTGGTGTACGGTGTATATATTCTTCCACGGAAACTAATTCTCCGTTAAATCTTAAAATATTTCCTGATTTTACCTCTGATGCCTTAGCCATTCTTTGAATTGAACTTTAAACGGTTATCTCATTATTGAGTCGTCAAAAATACAAAAACTAATTGTGTTATAAAAATTTCCTTCACTACTTTTTATGGAAAAAGCTATTTTCAATAGGAAGAAAAATCAGCGTTAGCGTTCGGAAGGTAAATACACTAAAAATGCATTTTTTTAGGGTTTATGTACACAGCGATCGAGGTGAAAGAAAGGGCCAAGGAAACCAGTAATACTTAGGTTTTAAAGTCCAGAATTGAAATATGTTCATCACAAAACTCATATTCTTTTTTCTGATTTGAACAGACGACAAGAATTCTAGATTTTAACTTCGTGCGATCGATTAAAGTTAAGTACCACTCTTCACCGGAACTATCCAAATTACTTGTAGGTTCGTCCAACATGACCAACGAAGATGCGGAACAACATGCTAGTACCAACTTTACCCGCTGTCGCATACCGGATGAAAAAAAACGTATCTCTCTGTCAAGCGCATGTTCCAGCCCCAATAAGCTGATAACAGTTTCTTTATCAAAAGAAGGAAGATAGCTTTTGAATTTAAAATGGAAATCAATCAGCTCCATTAAAGTAAATTCCTCTATCAATTCAACGTATGGAGCTGCAAGAGAAAGTTGCTGATATACTTGATCCACACCTAAGACTTCGTCTCCATAGTTATAGACCAATTCACCTTCAGAAGGTGTCAAACTACTCGAAAGCACTTTCAGAAAAGTAGATTTTCCCGAGCCATTATGACCAAGTATGGCATAACTCTTTCCGGACTCAAAGGTATAGTTTATATGCCTAAAAATCCATTCATTATTATACCTCCTACCAATATCCTTTAATGTAATTTTCAAATTCACAAGAACCGATAACGCGATTACATCGCTCTATTATTGAATCCTTTCATAATACCTCGGCCCGAATTCCGAATAAAATCCAAAATTTCGTCCCTAATTTCTGTTGCTTGATATTCAGCCTCTATAATTTCTATAGCCTTAGCTAAATTTCTATTTTGGACAAAAAGAATTCGATAGAGGTTCTGAATTTCGGCGATCTGATCTTCCGAAAATCCTCTTCTTCTTAATCCAACAGAATTAATCCCTGCATAAGAAATAGGTTCGCGCGCCGCTTTAACAAAGGGGGGGATATCCTTACGTACCAATGAACCACCGGTAACAAATGCATGCGAACCAATTTTGACAAATTGATGAACAGCTACCATCCCAGCCAGTACGACATAATCACCCACGGTAATATGTCCTGCAAGCGTACTGTTATTAGAGAAAACACAATTATCACCTACTTCACAATCATGCGCAACATGACTATATGCTTGAATTAAACAATTTTTCCCAATGACTGTTTTATATCTATCTTTGGTGCCTCTATTGATTGTTACACACTCCCGTATGGTCGTATTATCACCAATTTCCACTGTTGTAATCTCACCATCAAATTTTAAATCTTGGGGCTCTCCAGAAATTACGGCACCGGGATATATTTTACAATTTTTTCCTATTCGTGCTCCATCCATAATCGTCACATTTGAGCCTATCCAAGTGCCTTCACCAATGATGACGTCTTTATAAATGGTTACAAATGGTTCGATGACCACATTTTTAGCAATTTTTGCTTCAGGATGAATATAAGCTAATGGCTGTATCATCTATACTACTTTAGTTGTTATTTACTCTTACGATCTGAGCCATAAGCTCGGCTTCACATACGATCTTCTCTCCTACCATGGCCACACCTTTCATTTTTGCGATACCTCTTCGAATCGGCTCCATCAAATCGCATCTAAAAATAACAGAATCTCCGGGGGTTACCTGCGCTTTAAAACGGGCATTTTCAATTTTCAGAAATAAAGTCAGCCAATTTTCCGGATCAGGAACTGTTTTAAGAACCAAAATTCCTCCTGTCTGCGCCATAGCCTCTACTTGCAACACGCCTGGAAATAATGGCGCTCCGGGAAAATGTCCCATAAATAAATCTTCGTTCATGGTAACATTCTTCAAGCCCACCACATGTGTTTCGGTCAATTCAAGAATCTTATCCACCATAAGCATAGGTTGACGATGCGGCAAAATCTTCATAATTTCTACCGTATCGTATAATGCTGGCATATTAGGATCGTAAACTTTAATTTTTTTACGTGTTTTATCTTTCTTAATCTGCTCCTTTATCTTTTTCGCAAACGCAACATTGGCGGCATGCCCCGGCCGAGCAGCCATAATATGGCCTTTCAGCGGTCGCCCAACGAGTGCCAAATCTCCAACCATATCCAACAGTTTATGTCGGGCAGGTTCATTTTGGTAGCGTAATTGATTATTGTTTAATATTCCTTCTTTGGCAACTGCTACGGTTTCTTTATGAAAAAGATGAGCTAATTTCTGTAATTCTTCAGGTGAAGTCTCCTTATCCACAATAACAATGGCATTACTTAGGTCACCGCCTTTAATAAGCCCATGATCCACCAACATTTCTAACTCATGCAAAAAGCAAAAGGTACGTGAAGATGAAATTTCGGATTTAAAATCGTCAATTGACGTAATCGCAGCATGTTGGCTTCCCAACACCGGCGAGTTAAAATCGATCATGCAGGTCATCCTATAGCCATCCATCGGCATCCCCAATATCTCGACTTTACGATCAGGCTCTGCATAATGGATATTATTGGAAATCTCATAATAATCTCTGTCAGCATCCTGCTCCTCAAACCCTGCCTCTTCAAGCAGCTTTACAAAAATAGCTGAACTTCCATCTAAGATAGGTATCTCCGGACCATCTATATCAATCAGGACGTTATCAATTTGTAAACCAATTAACGACGCCATCAAATGTTCAATTGTACTAACACTTGCACCATTCTGAGTAATTGTCGTCCCCCTCGAAGTGTCTGTCACGTTATCTGCATCAACCAAAATTTCTGGCTGCCCCTCCAAGTCTACACGTCTGAACTTAAACCAGTGATTTTCCGGAGCTGGTTTAATGGTCATCGATACAATTTTTCCTGTATGAAGACCTACCCCCGAAATCTCAACCTCGTTTTTGATGGTTCGCTGTTTTACATTCATTTCTAATAACATATTTTTAAATCAAAACTTCTTTTGACAAAACATTTATTGATTGTGCTATACCCTTTAATGATATAGTGCTACGATAAACTACTGTTTCATCACAATTAAAGAACAGCTTATTTTCAATGAAAAATAATTATTTTAATTTTTTTTCTACTAATTTTTCTAATTCCTGGATTCGCTTTTCCAATTCAGGAAGACGAGCAAAAATCACATTAGATCTCAATTGTGGCTGATAAGGCATCAACGGTGTACCGCCCCACTTCTTACCCTCTTCTTTGATCGATCTATTCACTCCGGATTGGGCCTGAATTTGGGATCCCTTAGCAATAACAATATGCCCAACTACACCAACCTGACCGCCCAATACCACATGCTCTCCGATTTTTGAACTACCGGAAATACCAGTCTGCGCCGCAACGACAGTATTCTTTCCAATATCAACATTATGGGCAATCTGGATCAAATTATCCAACTTCACGCCATCGCGCACAATGGTAGCTCCCATGGTTGCTCTGTCAATTACCGTATTTGCGCCAATCTCAACATTATCCTCTATTTGAACATGGCCAATCTGAGGAACTTTTTTATATGTTCCGTCTTCTTGTGGTGCAAATCCAAATCCATCTGATCCGATGACAACACCTGAATGTACCACCACATTTTTACCGATCTTACAATCATGATAAATCTTCACTCCTGGATAGAGCGTTGTATTATCTCCAATCGTAACTTTATCTCCAATATAAACCTGTGGGTAAATTTTCACATGATCACCGATCGATGCTCCTCTGCCAATATATACAAAAGCACCGATGTACCCCCCTTGGCCGATTTCAGCTTCGTCGTGTATAAAATGAGGTTCCTCTCGTCCACTTTTGTCAAGGCGAAACTCATTATACATATTTAGGACAGTAGAGAAAGCAGCATAGGCATTCTTAACCCGTATAATCGTCAATGTAGGTTTAGTCGAATGTGTCAATTGCAAATTTTCATTAACAATAACAATCGAGGCATCAGTAGTATATATGAAATGCTCATATTTTGGATTCGACAAAAAAGAAAGATCACCTTTTTTACCTTCCTCAATTTTGGCAAGGTTACCTACCGCAACCGCTGGATTTCCTTCAATCCGTCCTTCTAATAATGTCGCTATTTGTTGAGCAGTAAATTGCATGGTACAAATCTATGTTTTTTTATTAAAAAATAACTACTTGGTGGAAGGAATTGCAACATATCTCACCTCTTTTGGATAACACAATGCATATTTAGCGACATTTTTCGACAGTGCTTCTAAATTCCCGAGATCAGAAGCCTCCGTTATATCGACAAGCTCGCCCGATTTTAACAAAATTTTTATTTGATCCTGGGAAGAATTATACGCACGATTCTGAATTTCCTGAGTAAATACATAATAGTGAATATCCTCCATCGCCACCCCTATCTCCGACTGTACTTTGGCCTTCACCAAATCAATATATTCGGGTGAAAAAGGTTTGTTGCTCAATACAGAGCGATATAGATCACGCTTCATTACCCGTTGACACATTGTACTTAAAATATGATCATCATGACACTCCCATGTTTTTATGGCAGACATAATATCTGTATCATCCAAACGAGTAAACCAGTCTAAATGCAACGGGTTGTCCAAAAAATTACTTTTATTGATTTGCTGGCTTAAAAACCAATGAAAAGCTGGAGTAGAAAAGAGTTCATAGCCAGCAGCCGTCAAATATTTTGCCCGCTGCAGAATTTTAATCAGTAACTGCTCAGCACCAATAACGGTTTTGTGCAGATATACTTGCCAATACATCAGTCGCCGTGCTATCAGAAATTTCTCTACTGAATATAGCCCTTTATAATCCACAACAATTTCATCCGCTACCACATTGAGCATTTTTATGATACGATCAAATGAGATCACTCCCTCAGATACTCCCGTAAAAAAGCTATCCCTATTGAGATAGTCCATCCGATCAACATCCAACTGGCTCGACACCAATTGGTGAAGGAATTTGCGCTCATATTTGTTATTAAAAATGGTAATTGCAAGACTCAACCTTCCGTCCAAATCCTGATTGATTCGATCCATTAACAACGAAGACAACAGCTCATGCGAAACGCCTTCAATCAAACTATGTTCTAGAGAGTGGGAAAAGGGGCCATGCCCAATATCATGGAGTAAAATAGCTGAAAGAACTGCCTCCTCTTCAGTGTCCGAAATGAATACACCCTTGCTTCTTAATGTTTCCAAAGCCATCGCCATCAAATGCATCGATCCAATGGCGTGCTGAAACCGAGTATGTAAAGCACCTGGATAGACGAGATGTGTCATACTCACCTGCTTGATATAGCGGAGTCGCTGAAAATAAGGATGCTGTACCAAATCAAAGACCAATCCTGTGGGGATCGAAACAAACCCGTATACCGGATCATTTATAATTTTATTTTTGTTCAAGGCGGCGACAAATTAATGCGATCATCAACACTATAAATTATGAAACCTAGCTCTTAAATCCCGAACGCTGGGTTAACATCAGTATAAACTTAAAACAAAGATAGTTAGTTCATCGTTAAGAAATGTTAAAAATAAAATCTAAAGCACGATATTTGCTTAAGTTAGCATGAGATCAAAAATCCGTTAAATAGGTAAGAGTTGTTCTTTTACACTATTTCATTCATAGAAACACGGTCCTCCTCTAGTAATTAAACACATATATAGCAGATGCAAAAAACACATATTCTCTGGGCTGACGATGAAATTGACTTTCTAAAACCACATATCTTATTTTTAGAAAGCAAAGGATATAAAGTTGACACCGTCAATAACGGAAATGATGCTGTTGAAGCCTTTAAAAATGGTTTTTTCCATCTCGTTTTTTTAGACGAGAATATGCCCGGTTTAACCGGACTTGAAACACTTGGTATACTGAAATCTATCAATCCTTCTGTCCCTATTGTGCTGGTGACTAAAAATGAAGAAGAACATGTCATGGAAGATGCGATAGGCTCTAAAATAGATGATTATCTGATCAAGCCGGTCAATCCCAAACAAATCTTGATGACGATAAAGAAATTGACTGAAAACAAGCGCCTCGTCAATGAAAAAACATCCATGGCCTACCAGCAGGACTTCCGTAATTTAGGGATGACCCTCAACGAAAACCTAGATTACGACCAATGGTCGGAAGTATATAAAAAGCTTGTGTACTGGGAGTTATCTCTAGAAAAGCTTGAAGATAACAATATGCATGAAATTCTGACCATGCAAAAATCTGAGGCTAACATGCAGTTCTCAAAATTCATAGAGAACAACTATATCCATTGGATTAATCGTCCCGAAAATGGCCCCATACTGTCACATCAGTTGTTTAAGAAGAAAGTGTTCCCTACGCTGGAAGATGATGTACCTACATTTTTCTTCTTAATAGACAATTTGCGGTTTGACCAATGGAAGATCATTAATGAGGTTATTACCGACTATTTCAGACTGGAAGAGGAAATAAACTATTTCAGTATTTTGCCAACAGCAACACAATATGCTAGAAATGCCATTTTTAGTGGACTAACTCCCTTAGAAATGGAAAAACGTTTTCCGAAATTATGGCAAAATGATGAAGACGAAGGTGGTAAAAATCTATACGAGGATAAATTTTTGGAGGATCAGATTAAGCGCCTTTATCGAAAGCCCATAAAACACTCCTACACAAAAATTCTGACGCTGGAACAAGGAAAAGACGTTGTAGACAATCTCGGAAATTTAATGCACAATCAGCTCAATGCATTAGTGTATAATTTTGTGGATATGCTATCTCATGCACGTACAGATAGCTCTATGATTCGGGAATTAGCAAACGACGAGGCAGCATACCGTTCCCTCACCTTGTCATGGTTTGAGCATTCCCCCTTATTGGAGGCTATCAAATGGCTTTCCCAAAAAAAGGTTCGCGTAATTATCACCACTGACCATGGCACGATCCGTGTAAAAAAGCCAAGTAAAATTGTGGGGGATCGAAATACAAATACAAATTTAAGATATAAGCAAGGGAAAAATTTGAATTATATCGACAAAGACGTCTTCGCTATCAAAAACCCACATGAGGCACAATTGCCCAAACTTCACGTGAGCTCAACATACGTATTTGCCAAGGAGGACACCTATTTTGTGTACCCCAACAACTACAACCAATTTGTAAATTACTTTAATGGAACGTTTCAACATGGCGGAATCTCTTTGGAAGAAATGATTATCCCCTTTGCGACATACTTGCCGAAATAGTAATTTTGCAGCATGGAAATTATTGTAAATTCGACCGCAGATTTATCGCAAGCAGCTCAGACACTTTTAAATAGTTTTCCAGAGGTCCGAATTTTTCTGCTATATGGTCCAATGGGGGCCGGGAAAACAACTTTTGTGAAATACCTCTGCAAACAATTAAATGTCCAAGACAGCACATCTAGCCCGACATTCTCCATCGTAAATGAATACGAATCTGCCAGTGGCCCCGTATATCACTTCGATTTTTACCGTATCAATGAGGAACAGGAGGCATTTGATTTTGGCTACGAGGAATACTTTTATTCTGGAGCATACTGCTTTATTGAGTGGCCAGAGAAAATTCCAAATTTACTTCCTGAAGAAGCAAAGGAAATACATATCAGCATCATAGATGCAACAACACGTCAAATCTCTATTCATTAACTTACCTTTTTCGACTTCCCAATATGGCTCAATCATCCTCTTGTCAATATATTCCATCTGATATTCATGTGCCCGGATTATCTGCTATACACGCCGAAAATCTTAGCTTTTCCTTTCATGAGAACAGCATGCAATTTGCTGTTGAAAACAGTTCCTTCGACATTGAAGAAGGAAAAATAACAGCTATTATAGGTGAGTCCGGGAGCGGGAAAAGCACCTTATTGAGACTTATATATGGATTATTGGAACCAACAGAAGGTGTGGTGCGCTATAAAGGCTGGCAGGTACCAACACGCAAGGATAAGTTAATTCCCGGTCACGATGCGATGAAATTAGTCTCGCAGGGTTTTGACGATTTAAATACATATGCCAACGTGTGGGACAATGTTGCTTCACAATTGCCGAATACAAATATCAAACGTAAACAAGATAAAACTGCGGAAATACTGCAACGTCTGCGGATAGACCACCTTGGGCGAAAAAGAGTAGCAGACATCAGTGGCGGAGAAAAGCAACGCGTTGCAATCTGCCGTGCGCTCATCAATGAGCCTGAAGTTCTACTTATGGATGAACCCTTTAATCAGGTTGACGCCTCATTTCGCGATACGCTCCAACAAGACATAAAAGATATAGTCAAAGAAACCGGGTTAACTGTTATACTCGTTTCTCACGATCCGACCGAAGTACTTGCTTTAGCGGATAATCTTATCGTGATGAAAGAAGGTAAAATCCTAGATCAAAACAACCCACATCAACTCTATGACAACCCTTCGCACCCTTATACTGCCCAATTGTTGGCGAAAAGCAATATCTTAAATATCCAGCAAGCTCAAAATTTAGGTATAACAACCGAAAAACCTATAGCAATCCATCAAGAATGGATTTCTATAAGTCCTTCACAAGAGTCTACTTTTTTTGTAAAAGATGTGCGATTTAGAGGATTTTATTATGAAATCGTTGTCGGCAATAATGCGATTAACTTACATACCATTACAACGTCTCAAATCATTCCGCCAAAACAACAAGCAGTCGACCTGACGATATCCCATTGGATTTCTTTTGACCATTAATTTGATGTGCTAATCCAGTGTAGCTAGCCAGGACAAAAATGCGTCAAACCACAATTTATCCGAAGTTTTGTTAATTAACCCAAAACCATGCCCCCCCTGCTCGAAGACATAAAGCTTATTGGGCACTTTTGCGTTGTCCAAAGCAGCAATCATTCGATAACTGTTTTCTATCGGCACCGCCATATCGTCTTTGGCATGTACAAAGAAAACCGGACAAACTTCCCGAGAGACTTGTAATTCAGAAGAAAATGATCTGACCAGATCTTCTGATGGATTTTCTCCGATCAGATTAATTCTTGATCCTTTATGTGTGATATCATTCTCCATGGAGATGACCGGATAAATTAATCCAGCAAAATCAGGTCTTAGGGATACATGCGGAGAATTCGCTATATAGTCCTTCTTGAATTGGGTAATTAAAGTAGAGGCCAAATGCCCGCCTGCAGAAAAGCCAATAACGCCAACCTTGCGAAGTTCAGGGTGCAACGTTCTGATCAATTGGACCGCTCGCTGAGCATCTTGAAGAGGCCCTATTGATTTGTTACGCATAATATTTGGCGAAGGTAAACGGTATTGTAAAACAAAAGCCGAATAACCATTTTTTACAAGCTCTTTTGCAACAGCATGCCCTTCATGATCCATAGCGATATGAGAATACCCACCTCCCGGAATCACCAGTACAGCGATATTCTTAGCACTACTTTTATCTGCCGGATAAGCAAATAACCTAGGAACATTTTTTTCTAACTTCACTTGCTCTTTATCCGTGGAATTTGGAATGGAATCTGCATAAAGATTGATTGTTTCCTGCGCCTTAACGAGTGAAATCAACGAACATAAAATCATAAAAATTCTTTTCATTAGCCTAATAATTTAAAAATAATTCAAACAATCGTGTCCCAGAGGTGCACTTCCGAGATCCGCTTTAGACACATCATCTATAAAGACGAAACGACTAAAAGATCCAAATCTTTGGCAGTCATATTGAACCTTGATGCCATATCAGCATTTGTAAGATTACCTTGATACAAATAAATGGAACTTCGGATTCCGGGGTTTTTCCAAATTGCGTTTTTCAATCCTCCAAGCTCAGCAAAATCGAGCAAAATTGAAGTAAAAATATTACTCATGGCATAGGTTGCTGTTCGCGCCACACGAGAAGCGATATTGGGGACACAGTAATGAATAACATCAAATTTTCGGAAAACGGGTTGATCATGTGAGGTCACTTCTGAAGTTTCAAAATTCCCGCCCTGATCGATACTTACATCTATAACAACGGAATTGGGCTTCATTTTAGATACCGTTTCTTCTGAAATCAAACAAGAAGACCTTCCATTGCGTGCTCGCAAAGCACCAATCACGACATCTGAACTGATAACAGCCTTATTTAAAATAATTGGCTGTATAACAGATGTAAAAACACGGCTGCCAAGATTGTTCTGTAAACGCCTAAGTTTATATATTGAATTATCAAAAACCTTTACCTGTGCGCCTAAAGCTAAAGCTGTTCGGGCGGCTTGTTCACCAACGGTACCAGCGCCGATAATAACAACTTCTGTCGAGGCTACCCCAGTCACACCGCCTAACATCAGCCCCTTTCCGCCAAACGCATTACTCAGATATTCCCCAGCAATCAGGGTTGCCGTAGCCCCCACAATTTCGCTCATGGCCCTAACGACCGCTAAACACCCGCCCTCGTCTCTTAAATACTCATAAGAAATTGCTGTAATCTTTTTATGCATTAATGCCTTTAAGACATCTAGGCTCATGAGTGAGGGTTGCTGAGAAGACAATAAAAGTTGGCGTTCTTTCATCAACTTTACTTCTGACGCAGTAGGGCTACCGACCTTGATAATCAAATCCGCTTGGTATACTTCTTCGCGGGAAGATACGATCCGAGCCCCCTGTTCACTATAATGATGATCTAAAAAGTTGGCTCCACTGCCTGCCCCCGTCTCAATGATAACGTCGTGCCCATTCTCTACCAATAATGCAACCGCTAATGGTGTCAAACATATCCGCTTTTCCTGGAGCGAGATCTCTTTTGGAATACCTATAAATAAACTTTTTGCATTCTTTTTCTTTTCAAAAAGCATCTCTTTTGGAGAAATCATAGCCTGACTAGCAAGCTTCCCTAACTCATTCATCTTGTCAAATTGATCGTTAGCTAAAATTACAATAAATAATCAATCTTATCAAACGAAGATAAATTTGGTTTGGCACACCTTTGGAATGAAACAAATTTATCTACATTTGTCTAAATTAATCAAATATAATACCATGCTCAGTAAAGTAAATATAGTGCCGCGGTGGATCATTTTTTTATTGGACATCTTTAGCGTATCCATCGCCTATCTGCTCGCAAATGTCATTTACTATGATTTTGACTTCGCTTTTCTGCTTGACATTGATTTTAGTATACGTTACATTTTATTTATAGGTGTATGCTCTTTTTCATTCTACCTTTTTAAAATGTATACCGGAATAGTTCGTTACACAAGTGCGATCGATTCCATACGTATATTATCTACGATAACATTTAGTGTCTTCATTCTCCTCGTTATAAAATTAATAATCCAAGCAAATGAGATAGAGCGCAACATCCCAACTGCCCTTATTATTTTCTTTGCTCTCTTTTCATTTCTAATTTTAACAGTATATAGAACGATTATTAAGATTTTCTTTCTATACACAAAAAAAGCTAGTGGCTCCAGAAAAAAAACACTGATTTATGGAGCAGGCGACTTGGGAATTGCTGTAAAAAGAACATTAGACCACGATGTAAGATCTAAAAATGCCATTGTAGGATTTCTAGATGATAACGAACAAAAAATAAATAAGGTCATTGATGGAACGAAGATATATTCTTCGCAGAAGTTCAGCCACCTGATCAAAACGTTAAATGTCGAGGAGGTCATTATTGCTTCCCATAATATTCCTTCGGACCGCAAAAATGAAATCACTGACGTCGCGCTGGAAAAAAATGTTAATATTTTAACGCTGCCCCCAGTTAAAAAAATTATGAATGGCGACCTTAATCCCAATCAGATCCAAAAAATAAAAATTGAAGATCTATTGGAAAGGGAACCTATAAAGATCAACGATGATCACATCCTAAGCCAAACCAAAGGCAAAAGGATATTAGTCACTGGTGCTGCAGGCTCTATAGGAAGTGAGATCGCAACCCAATTGGGAAGATACGAACCACAGATGATTATACTGTGTGACCAGGCGGAGTCCCCCTTACATAATCTCCAACTCGATCTTCAAGATGAATTTCCAAATCAAGTATATCATACTTACATAGCCGATGTCCGAAGTACAAAAAGAATGCAATTACTTTTTGAAACGTTCAAACCACACTACGTCTATCACGCAGCAGCCTATAAACATGTGCCGATGATGGAAAACCATCCATTGGAAGCGGTACAAACGAATGTGATGGGAACAAAAAATCTTGCTGATTTAGCTGTTGAATTTCAAGTTGAAAAATTTGTTTTCGTCTCTACAGACAAAGCGGTCAATCCCACCAATATTATGGGGGCAACGAAACGAATTGCTGAAATTTACGTCCAGTCGTTGAACAATCATTTGGAAGCATCATTGCAAGAAAGTATCCATACTAAATTTATTACGACACGCTTTGGAAACGTACTGGGTTCAAATGGTTCGGTCATTCCACGATTCAGAGATCAAATTCAAAAAGGTGGCCCTGTAACGGTTACTCACCCAGAAATTACACGATATTTTATGACCATTCCCGAAGCATGCCGATTGGTTCTTGAGGCTGGAACAATGGGACAAGGTGGCGAAATCTTTGTCTTCGATATGGGAAAATCTGTAAAAATAGTCGAGTTAGCTAAAAAAATGATTCGTCTTTCAGGATTTAAGCCAAATGAAGATATTGAAATAAAGTTTACGGGATTGCGCCCCGGAGAAAAGCTGTATGAGGAATTATTAAATGATCTGGAAAATACCCTACCGACTCATCATGAAAAAATTATGATTGCTAAGGTGAGAGAAAATAATTACGACATCGTGCTCATGAAGATCGAAGAGCTGCAGCAACGATTGGCAACGCAAAACAAAAACGAAGTGGTGTACCAAATGAAAATCATTGTACCGGAATTCAAAAGCAAAAATTCGATCTACGAGCAACTGGATCGAGAAATCGAATTATCAAATAAGTCAGAAAACTAAACTTAATTCACTTTAAAATTGCAAAATACTTGTATTTTTGCTCGAAAAGTGTATTTTTGCAATCCATATTTTACTGATTAGTAATGTCTAAAAACACAAATAATACAAATCAAGGTTTCAAACCTTCAAAAGGATCGTTTTTCCAAGATAACCAAAAAAGCGTAGTGTTCATTTTAGGTGGTATCGTTGTATTGATCTTACTTTATTTTGGATATCAAAAGCTGTATCTAGATCCGAGAGCAGAGGAAGCTTCGAACCGTATGTATAAAGCTGAACAGCTTGCCACAATTGATTCTTTGCAAAATAAAGCAATCATGGGGGATGGTGCATTTCTTGGATTTAAACAAATTGCGGATGAATATTCGAATACAAAATCGGCAAATATAGCGAATGCTTATTTAGGGGGATTGTATTTGCGCCAAGGTAAATTCGAAGAGGCTGTAAAAGCTCTTGAAAAATATTCTCCTACTGGAAGCCAAATTCTTGACCCTTTGGTAATTGGTTTAACAGGTGATGCATATTCAGAGTTAAAAGACTACAAAAAAGCTGCTGATTACTATAAACAGGCTTCCGAAAAATCGAGCAATTCTTACACAACACCGCTCTTTTTAAAAAAATTAGGCCTTGTTTATGAAGCACAAAATGATTACAAAGGTGCAGAGACTGCCTACAAAAAGATTAAGACAGATTTCCCTGAAAGCCAAGAGGCCGCTACCATTGACGGCTTATTAGGTCGCGTACAGGCACATTTATAAGCGATACAATGTCACAAAAAAAGAGGCTATTCGATAGCCTCTTTTTTTGTGACCATCTAAAACACTATCTTTGCTCCTATTATGGCAAGTAGCATTAAAAATTTATCAGACTTCTCGCATATCCAAGTCGCGGATGCAAGTCCATTCAAATTTGCAATCGTTGTTGCACAATGGAATGCAGAAATTACAAGTGCACTATTGAATGGTGCAATAAAGGGTCTGGAAGAACATGGCGCTGAAGAAAAAAACATTCAAATTATTGAGGTCCCTGGAAGTTTTGAATTAATTTCAGGAGCGGATCTGGCAATGAGAAATCAGGGTTTTGACGCAGTTATTTGTTTAGGTTGCGTCATCCAGGGCGAAACAAGACATTTTGATTTCATCTGCGATGCAGTTGCAAATGGCATTGCCAATGTGGGGCTCAAATATAATAAGCCAGCAATTTTTGGTGTATTAACAACAGACAATCTTCAACAGGCACTGGATCGTGCAGGTGGAAAGCATGGGAATAAAGGGGAAGAAGCTGCTATTACAGCGATACAAATGGCGCATATTGCCAAAAAATTCTAATTTGGTATCAATTTTGCCTACTTACATGTCAATGATGAAAGTATTTATTGAACATAGCTTAAAGTAAGGTACTTCCATTTGTGATCAATCGATTAATAAAATATGCTATTATCTTATTAATCGATTTTTATTTTTCATCAGAATACATTGTCGTTGATTGGCTCAAATGGATAAAGTAAGAAGAACAATCGGCAGTCTTATAGAAAATAATGCAATGATGAAGTGGAGTATTTTTAATTTCGCATAGTCCACTTGATGATTGTTTCTTAAAAAAAAATAGGGTTATGAAAATATTATCGAACGTACTCAGTATCGTTATCCTGACCTTGTTCTGTCAGTTGAATTTAATAGCGCAAGAGGATAGTCTCCATAAACAGATTTGGCAAAGTATTGGCGGGCAAGAAAAGTGGGATTCATTACAGTATTTAGCATTTTCTGCAAAAGGGAATAACATTTCAGACCAATTATCTAACGAGGAACGAAAATTTTTGTTCAATCGGACAACCGGAGCGTGTCGATTTGATGGGTATAAGGGAACGGACCAAGTGACTTACCTATTTAATTTTAAAAACCCTGGGGGTGATAAGCTCTTTATTGGCGGAAATTTATCCACAGACGAACTAGAGCTTAAGAAATCGATCAAAAGCCAACTCTTTTCGGATTTCAATTTGCTCCTCTTACCCACCCTCATTGGACAGAAGAATGTGCAGCTCAAAAGCCAGAAGGAAAGCTTCAATGCTGGACAAAAATTAACGATATCCAATATCCTTTCTTCAAGCCCTATTTTTGGGACAAGGATTGCCGGATTGCTTTACATTGATCAAAATACAGGGGAAATCGCGCGTTATGAATACACAGACAAAGGAGAAAAAATTACTTATGAAGTGAGCAAATATAAGGAAATCGGGGACGGTATACGTTTACCAAGCGTATTCAACTGCACAACTAACGAAGAAAGAAGTTGTCTATTCTCCTCTATTTCATCTTTTGTACAAGTAGAACAAAAAAAATTCACAGAATTATGATCAATTGGATAGAATTAACCACAGAAGAACAGCTACAAGAACTATATCAATCAGATAAAGTTGCAGCTATTTTTAAACATAGCACAACATGTGGTATCAGTAATATGGCTAAACGCAGTCTTGAACGAATGTCTGCGCTATCAGACCACGATTATACGATTTATCTCTTAGACCTATTGCGCTACCGCTCCCTTTCGAATGAGATTGCTCAACGCTGGAATGTAGAACATCAATCTCCTCAAATATTGATTATTAAAGGAAAAGACAGTATATACGATGCTTCACATGGCGATATTCAATTTGATGAGATCGAAAAATACTTAGTGGCAATTTAATAGTATAGTCCATTTCGGATCCTTTTTGGATTCCATCAAAATAAACACGTTATTTTTTTGGTTCTGGATTTTTTATTTCATCGTCCTTTTCCCACCATTCTGAAGATTGCAGATCATCGATCTCCCGACGGTCCTTTTTAGTAGGCCGACCGGTACCACGATCTCTTTTGAGGACAGGAGCGTGAAACATAGATTTATACCCAACCGTCTCTTCAACAGGAGTTTGATCCTCGTAGAATTGCACAGCAGTCTTTGCATCCACACGACGGTCCAGCAGGCCGGTCACTAGCACGATTTTACGCTCAATACCTTTTTGAACGTGATATACATCGCCTAACTTCACTTCGTAAGATGGTTTTATATTCTGTCCTTTTAATTTAACTCTTCCAGCCTTGCACGCCTCGGTCGCCAAGGTTCTCGTTTTGAATAAACGAATTGACCACAAATATTTATCAATTCTTAATTTTTCTGATGTTCCAGCCATAGTACAAAAATAGCTATTTTTAGAACCATTACAACCAAAAGAAATTATAGAAAATATCCATACACCTGAGTTCAATTATCAACCTTCTCCTATTCAATCGCTCACCAACCAAACGCCAACTCCTCATTGCAAGCGGAATGTTAAAACGAGCATTGCATGGTGAATGCATCCTCAACAGGTGGACTCAACGTGAACTCGCTGCGCGCACACTGTGGGTACGGTGAACAGCTGATCATAAATTGGTACGCTGTTGGTATCTGGAAAGTATAACGCAAGGAACAATGGATAAAGTTGCTTTTAAGTCCAACTTTATCTAAGTTTGTACATCAAAATAAACTAATTCAAATAAGCAAAAAAATAATATGGTAGAGCCACTTAAAAAACTGATTGAGGAAGCTTGGGAAGATAGGCAATTATTAGAATATAAAGAATATACGGAAGCGATTCGTACGGTCATCATGAAATTAGATAGCGGTGAAATTCGCGTCGCCGAAATGATTGGCACCAGATGGCACGTGAACGATTGGATCAAGAAAGCTGTTATTTTGTACTTTCCTATTAATGACATGCGTGAAATGACTGCTGGGCCTTTTGTATTTCATGATAAGATGAAACTCAAAACAGACTATAAGCATACGGGCGTGCGTGTTGTACCAGGGGCATCGGCTCGTTTAGGTGCTTATTTGGCTAAAGGGGTTATTATGATGCCTTCTTATGTTAATATTGGTGCTTATGTAGACGAAGGTACGATGGTGGACACATGGGCAACTGTTGGCTCCTGCGCTCAGATCGGCAAACATGTACATTTAAGTGGTGGCGTTGGCATTGGTGGTGTATTGGAACCTGTACAAGCGGCTCCGGTTATTATTGAAGACAATGTTTTCATCGGATCAAGAGCGATTGTAGTCGAAGGTATTCGCGTAGAAAAGGAAGCCGTATTAGGCGCCAATGTTGTACTGACAGCCTCAACAAAAATTATTGATGTGACTGGATCTGAGCCAGTAGAATATAAAGGTTATGTGCCTGCCCGCTCTGTTGTTATTCCAGGATCGTATACGAAAAAATTTGCAGCTGGAGAATATCAGGTTCCTTGTGCCCTGATTATTGGACAACGCAAAGAGTCTACGGACAAAAAGACTTCATTAAACGACGCTTTACGTGAACACAATGTTGCGGTTTAAAATTAAAATTAGCATAGAAAATTAAAGATGAGTGGATTCGTAGATCGAGAAGATTTGAATAAGGCTTTGGAAACGCTAAAAAATGGTGGACTGATCCTTTACCCAACGGATACAATTTGGGGAATAGGCTGCGATGCTACCAATCCTGAAGCGGTAGAAAAAGTCTTTCAACTGAAAGGAAGAGACAAATCTAAAAGTCTGATAGTCTTATTACATAATGACAATCAACTGGCGAGTTATGTCAATGAGATTCCCGAAGTCGCTTATCAACTTATTGAATACACAGAAAAGCCTTTGACAATTGTTTATTCGAATGCCAAAAATCTTGCTCCAAATGCAATAGCGGAAGACGGATCTATTGGCATTCGAATTGTCAAACACCCTTTTTGTGAGCAGCTGTTACAACGCTTTCGCAAACCCATAATCTCCACTTCGGCCAATATCAGCGGTGAACCTACAGCAAAAGATTTTGATGAAATCGCTGACACCATTAAAGCTGGAGTCGACTATATTGTCGCTTACGACAGGAATGTAGCAACAGATGGAAAATCATCTACCGTTATGAAACTAGACCCAAGTGGTAAATTCGAATTTATTAGAAAATAATATGAAAAAGATCTTTTTATTTCTTGTTTTGGCCATTGTCGTCACTCACTTTTCATTCGGGCAACAAAAGGATATTCCAGCAGCCAAGCCCGGAGTAAGATATGGGAAAGAAATTTCTGCTTCCAATGCGATTTCAGTGGCAAAGCTTGAAAAGGAGCTTACACAAAAGAATGCTTTCCATGGAAAGATAACGGGTAAGGTGGTAGAAGTGTGTAAGAAAAAGGGTTGTTTCATGACCTTACAACGTGACGGAGAAGAGCCTATTACCGTGCGTTTTAAAGACTATGGTTTTTTTATGCCATCGAACATTGTCGGTAAGACGGTTATCGTGGAGGGGAGCGCAAAGAAAAAAGAAGTTTCCGTCGCATCTTTACAACATGCGGCAAAGGATCTTGGCAAATCACAGGCTGAAATAGATCAAATTACACAACCAAAAAAAGACATAAGCATTATTGCTGATGGTGTTTTGGTTGTAAAATAAAGTTGTATACGCTTACGCTGTCGTTGTTCCGATGAAAAGATTTCAAACATCACCCTGTCAATCCATACTAGTCGATGGCACCTTAATGACCTTCGATACGCCCATTATTATGGGCATACTCAATGTGACTCCGGATTCTTTTTACGATGGCGGCGATAATACGACCGTTGAACGTGCGGTAGGGAAAGCAAAGGAGTTATTGCTTGAGGGAGTTCAAATTCTCGATATTGGCGCCTATTCTTCACGTCCAGGCGCACCATTAATTTCATCACAGGAGGAAATGGATCGAGCTCTACCACCAATTCGAGCAATTAAAGCGGCGTTTCCTGATGCCATTTTATCAATTGATACCTTCAGGGCCGACGTTGCAGCTGCAGCGGTCGAAGCAGGCGTTCACATCATTAATGATGTATCTGGTGGTACACTCGACGATAATATGTTTGCTACAGTAGCCAAATACCAGGTTCCTTACATTCTTATGCATATGCGCGGTATTCCCGAAAATATGCAGGAACAAACAGACTACACAGATATTGTAACGGATGTTGCCACGTTTTTGGGTGAGCGCATCGCCGTGCTAAGAAGTATGGGGGTGAAAGACATTATTCTTGATCCAGGCTTTGGCTTTGCCAAGACAGCCGAACAGAACTATGAGTTGCTTTATCGTGTCAATGAACTTCACTACTTCGAATTACCAATTTTGGGCGGAATATCCCGCAAATCCATGATCTATAAAAAAATCGGGATCACAGCCCAGGAAGCGTTAAACGGTACTACCGCTTTGAATACATTACTGCTCGAAAGAGGCGTACAAATTCTACGTGTACATGATGTAAAAGAAGCGAAACAGTTAGTTGATCTCTTCTATTCATAGATTAGCTCTATTTTCCTAAAAAGCATATCATCGGATTTTCACAGTGTGATACGGACTTTCCTTGCTATCGTCCAACTGTTATATAGGAATGGTCCGAAAGACTTGAAATCTATCAAATAAGTTAAGCTTAGATAAAAATTCCTGGGCAAAAAAACTGCCCAGGAATTCCAAAACTCGTTTTATTTTATTTCGCTGCTACGGTCAACACAGCCTTCTTATTCCCGGCAGTCAAATCCAGCGTGAAAATATAAGTCTTACCTGATTCTAATACTTTACCGGTTTTTATACCAAGATTACCCGAGTCACGTCCATTATTGCCATCCCCCACAAATACAATATCACTTGTAGTTGTGATGTCCGCACCTCCAAATTCCCCTCCCCATCCTTTTTGATGGAAAAATTTGAAGTTGATGTTATCAGAATTTATAGACTCTCCGGCCTTAACCGTTATCTGATATTTCTTATTACCTAACGGAACCAAACAAAGCGCTTTATCCGTATTCCAGCCTACCTGATTACTGGATACCTTAGGTTTTCCAATTCCTTCGCCAATAATCCAGACGGCACCAGTTCCGTCATCTTGTAGTTTTGCCAAATCATTACCTATCATCGCCTCAACCACAAAGTATTTTAGGCTAAAGTCTGCGGTAACACGGTATTTGCCGGTTGCTCCTTTAAACGAAAGAGTTCCATCGGCCGCTTGAGCAAAGTAATCTGGATCAATCCACCAATTTTGCAGATCCGCAATCCCTTCGAAGGTTGTCGATTTTCCTTGCGCGAGCTCGATTTCAACTTTGGAATGCTTATCATCAAGTCGGCTAAACTGCGATCCATTGAGTAGAACAACAATAAACGGAGAAGCCTGAAAGGTCAATGTATTAAATTGAATCGGATATACACCAGAAGTCGAATTCGAGAATGGAATTTCGGCAGTAGAACCTAAATTAATAACATTATTGACCCAACCAAAATTCATTGCATTTCCTTGTGAACCAACTTTTGGCGCTTGGATATAGCCTTTTACTTCTGCAGGAAAGTTTTCTTTTGCTGCATATTGATTACGTCCTACCTTTTCCATTCGATAGGACTTGGATTCGGTGACCAAGGTTAAATAGGGAAAGTCAGGTCTGCTGAGGCTTAGATCAAAAGACTGTTCGCTCGTTTTCTGACTTATATTCTGCAAGACAAATTTTAATGTTGCTTTTCCGTCAGGAATACCTTTCAGGAATGGAACATAAATCTTTCCAGCGTAGTCTCCGTTTTCTTTGGTACGGATCACGGTCTCTGTTACCTTGTCATCTGTAAAATACAACTGGGCTTTAACCGTAGAGAGTGCAACTTCGTTATCGGAAACGTGCACTTGGAATTCTAGGCTATCACCAAAATTTGCGGATGAGATAGGTGATTTCAATTCGATTTTAGGATCCCCTACCTGATAGGTATATTTTTCATCCTTTTTACAGGAACTTACTGCGGCAAGAGCAGCAGTTCCCAAGAGTAGATTGATGAAGTATCTTTTCATTTATTCATAATTTATGCGCTATCGGCAAGATAGCGCTTAGGGTTTATCGTCCTCCAATTAATAAGTCCAGCGGTAAGAAACAACCGCCTTTGCTGGCACATCATAGCTAAAATGATTTTTACCGTCAGCCAATGTGATTTTGCGGCTATCGCCTGAGTCATTTAATAAAACAACAGCATAGGTTCCATCTGTATTTTGAAACGCCGTATAAACCAAGCCTTCAGCAGTATACCCAGAGGCGCCAATCCGTATCGCTCCTGATTTGACCACCGCAGAAAGATGACCAACAATATAATAGTGCGAATTGCGTGTTATATTTTTATAATTCGCCTTACTGATATCTACAGCTCCATAACATGTCTGACAGCCGCCCTCACGATTCGGTCCTTTTTCGGTATCTAACATCAGATTCCAGACAATTACACCCTTACTCCAATTGTTAACTGTGCCAATGGCGACTTCACGCATATCTTCCATCAAACGTTTTTCAAGATTCCGGCCATCATTCCATTCCCCAATGGATGTTTCTGTAAAGACCAGTTCTTTATCCGGACGTTGATTATGGATATCTATTAGCTCAGCTTTATCACCACCATAGTTGTGGTAAGCCGCTCCCGCAAAGAATGATGCTGCTTCGGCATCGTTATAAATCTTCACAGGGTAATCAGTCTGATCAGCAATATCATCATAGTTATAATTATGATCAAATGCATATATTTTTGTCGACAGGTTTGCTGCTTTTAATTGTGGCCCTAAAGATTGTTTTACAAAAGCTTGTTGTTCTTGCCATGACATATAAAGCGACGCGGAATTCTTCCTATTCAAAGGCTCATTTTGAACAGTAATGGAATAAATATTGATACCTTCTTTCTTCATTGCCTGGATCCATTGCACGAAATACCAACCATAATCCTGGTAGTATTTTGGATTTAGCTGTCCGCTAGTCCAGGAATCAAAAGGCTTTAAATCAGTCAGGTTGTTAACTTTCATCCATTTCGGTGGAGTCCATGGTGAGCCCATGATCTTTATAGATGGATTGATAGCAAGTATCTCTTTAAGTACCGGAATGATATATTGGGTTTCTTCCGACTGTAGTCCAAAATTTTCCTTTCCTTCCTTGTCCCAGCAGGTATATTCACTCAAAGAGAAGTCGGAACATCCAATCGCAATACGGATGTAATTCATTCCCATTCCATCTTTATCTGAGAAAGTCTCGGTAAGAAATTTTGTTCGATCGTCCTTACTCATTTTCATCAGATTATAACAGGTAGACCCTGTAACTGCTGCACCGAAGCCGTCCATTGTCTGAAATTTCTTAGCTGGATCTAGCGTAATTGTATTGGGCGACATGTTAAATTTGGAACTGAAATCAACAAAGCGTTTTCCAAAATCCAAAGACCGACTGCCTGTCGTCGTATAAATGGTAACATCACCACTTTTTTTAATTTCATCACCTTGTGAAGGTGTATAGCTGTCACGGTTACAAGATGTTGCCGTCACTAGACAGGACAACAAGAATGTATATATCATAGTTTTTTTATTATTACGTTTCATCTGTTAATATATTTGTCTCCATCCATCAGATGGGGGATTCCACTTGTTAAATCAATTAATACCCCGGATTCTGAACGAGGTTAGGATTCTGATCAATTTTTGGTTGCGGAATCGGTAAACGGTAAGAGTTCTTCGTGAAGGGATACACCTGTGCCTTTCTTCCAGCATCTTTTGCATAAACAGCATTCATGACAGATTCGACCTTGTCTAAGCGCACGAGATCAAACCATCGTTGTCCTTCGAAGGCCAATTCAAGACGACGTTCTTTCAAATAAGCGTCTAATAAAGCGTCCTTATTTGAACGTATGGCAGCGGATATTTTAGGCAATTTAGCACGTGTGCGAATTTTGTCAATAATGTCTGCTGCACCGGATAAATCTGATCCCTGTTGAATTAAAGCTTCTGCCTTAAGCAATAAAAGATCTGCGTAACGAAGCTTGACAATACTATTAAATGCAGACCGCAGTTTAAACATGAATGGATAATGATTGGAAGGATAATAGTTGCTCCAAGTAGTGGAATAATAGACGATAGATTGCCCCAAACGAATCTGATCCCCTTCATTCGTATATGCCTGTATCAAATCCCGTGATGGGGTTATCCATTTTGCCCATGTGAAGTTATTATCATAATTGGACAAATCCCTTCCAAACATCCAAGTCGCCCAGTTACCTCCTCCAGAAGTAAACTGTGCCTCCAAAATCGATTCTTTCGTATTCCGTTGTGCAAGATCGGTGTTGCTTGCATTCATTGCATATAAGTTTGAGTAATTGGTATTCAGATCAAAACCATCCGCAGTCAATGCGTCAACAAATTGAATAACCTTAGCATAATCGCGAATTGGTTTTTCGGCATAGATCTTTGCCAGCATAGCGCGCGCTACGGATTTGGTAAATAAAGTCTTATTTCCGTTGTTGTTGGCTGGTGCATCTGCCAATCCATCCATCAAATCTTTTTCGATCTGTTTGTAAGCTTCTTCTTCGGTAGCTTGTTTAGGGAAATACTGCGGATAAACTTCATTGACATTATCACCGGTAATATCGGGTGCAATTGTGGTAATGACAGGGATAGATCCAAATATACGGACCATATCAAACATCGCCAATGCTCTGAATAGTTTCGCTTGTGCTTTATAAGTCCTAATTTCTGTATCGCTCACCGATTTATCGGCGACACTATCCACATAAATGATCAATCGATTTGCACGTCCAACATCTTCCAGATATCTTCCCCAATCCCGGTCAACCACAGAATTAGACCCTTCAATAGAATTATTTTCAAAAGGTACAACTTCCGCGCCGGTTGTTCCCGCATAGGAATTATCGGCGTGGGAATCGCCAATCAAGAGGAGGTCGAGATACCAATGTTCCTGCCGATCTTTCATCTGCTGGTAAATTCCGGCCAAATAAGTTTCAACTTCGGCTTTATTCTTGAAAACGATCTGCGTTCCTGTCTCTGTCTTTCCTTGACTAACATCCGAATAATCTGAAAGTGGATCACGGTTCAAAGAGCAAGAAAATAAAAACAAAGAGCCGGTTAGCAAAGAAAGCGCGTTACTTATATATTTTTTCATGATACAGACAATTAAAACTCAATATTAAGACCTAAAACAAATGAACGATTCTGTGGATAGGTTCCCCAATCAATACCCTGGATTCTGGAATCAGATCCACCGGAATACTGGTTCACTTCGGGATCCATGCCCGAATATTTGGTCAAGGTAAATAGATTACTTACGGATAGATAAGGCTGAATTTTGTTGATACCAATCCGTTTCAGTTTTTCAGGCGTGATAGAATAACCCAAAGAAACATTTTTCATGCGCAGATAACTGCCATCTTCGACGAAATAGCTTGAGTTTTTCATATCGAAACCTGCTTTTGGAACATGCGTAATTTGTCCAGGTACCCGCCAACGATCCAATACTACTGTTGTTTGATTGCGACCGTCATACATTCCCTCTGTTTCCATACGGCTGGCATTGAAGATATCATTGCCATAAGTCCCCTGAATGAATATACTTAGATCGAAATTCTTATAAGAGAAGCTGTTTGTCATACCGTACACAAACTTTGGAAGCGGATTACCGATATAGGTACGGTCGCTTGATGAAATCTTACCATCGTCATTCAGGTCACGATACATGAGTTCACCCGTTTCAGGATTTACACCATCTGATAGATAACCGTAGAATCCTGCAAGCGATCTCCCCGGCTCATTTTTTACCACGAAGTCATTGACATAATCGTTTGTCTTGACATCATAATACACCTGTTGTAAATCCAATTGCTGTAGTTTATTTCTGTTGAAAGAAATATTAAAATCTGTGTTCCAAGTTAAATTTCCGGTCAGATTCTTTGAATTCACCGCAAATTCAAAACCATGGTTGTTCAGACGGCCACCATTTCTCTGGATCGTGTTTGCTTGCTGTCCTGCAGGTAGACTTGCATTCATTAAAAGATCTTTGGTATCCTTGTTGTAATAATCGGCACTGACCGTTAACCTGTTGCTCAACATGGTGATATCAAAACCGATGCTGGTGGTACTTGTTGTTTCCCAAGTCAGGTCTTTCGCTCGTAAGATTGTTGGTTTGTTGATATTGGGCAATGAATTTTCTTTCCCCTCTACAAACCACTGTTGACGTTGGATACCGCTTAATTGTAGATATGCATAATCGCCTAATCCGTATTGATTACCAGTTTGTCCCCATCCACCGCGTATTTTAAAATCATTAATCCAGGCAATATCTTTCATAAAGTCTTCCGAAGAGATTCTCCATGCAGCCGAAACCGATGGAAAATATCCCCAACGGTGTTCTGGGCTAAGCTTCGACGAACCGTCTGCACGCATATTCGCAGTCACTAAATACTTGCCATCATAATTATACATGGCACGAGCAAAATAGGACATAATTCCCCAGTTTGATGCCGTAGATCCTGTCCTGTCCCAAGAAATCTTATTGGCAGCATTCAGCGTTTCAATGATGCCATTTGCATAGTTTGAGCCAAAAATCTCACTTCTAGCGTACTTAGAATCTGTCCAGGAAGAACCACCCATTACTTCCAGATTATGCTTACCAAAGCTTTTGCTATACGTTAAGATATTATCCCAAGTTAATACGGTGTTTGTATTACGCATGTCGGAGGCCTCGCCAAATTGATTTCTTCCCCATGCTGTCGTCCAAGGATCCAGGAAGGTAGTCATAATGCCAGATCTTCGATCGAATGAAAACGAAGTTTTCCAAGTGAGGTTCGGCATAAAAGAAACCAATGCACTTCCTGTGGCGACAATCCGATTTTCTCGGTTATTATTATTTTTTGTCCGCGCTAAGTTTTCCAAAGGACTGGTGATGTTGCTGATCCCATAGAAATTATTATAGAATCGATCCGGATTTGCCAGATCCCATACCGGCGCATAAGTGGGTGTTGTAATCACGGAGGTAACAACACCGCCACGATTGGATCCCAAGCCCGAGGTAATACCATTATCATTGTTATCCGAATAATTGATATTCGCATTGACCTTTAACCATTTTCGAACCTGATTGTCAATATTAGCACGGAAATTATACCGTCTAAAGAACGAGCCTTGTAATGTCCCTTTTTCATTCAAATAACCGCCACCCAAATAGTAACGGATTTTCTCATTACCATCCGAAATCGATATTTGATGGTTTTGCTGAATACCTGTTTTGTAGGTCTCTTTAAACCAGTCGGTCTGATCCAACAACCCTTCCGGAAGGTTGACTAGGCCGATCTCATCCTGTAAATCTTTGTATTGGCTGGTATTTAAAACCTGGACAGTGTTATTGACAACATTGGCTGTCCATTGTGTTCCAAGCGTTATTTTTGCTTCACCAGCTTTACCGGACTTGGTCGTTACTAAAATAACGCCATTCGAACCGCGAGAACCATAAATGGCGCCGGATGAAGCGTCCTTTAGAATTTGGATATCCACTATATCATTTGGTGACAAGAATTTAATATCCTCAACAGGAACCCCATCAACGACATACAAAGGAGTAGTATTGCTATTAAAAGATGTTATTCCGCGAATTTGTATTTGAGGTGCTGCACCTGGTTGACCACTCGGCTGAATAACAGTTACCCCGGCCGCTTTGCCTTGAATAGCTTGGCCAAAATTAGTAACGGGTCTCTTCTCTAGATCTTTGGTAGAGACAGAAGAAATTGCAGTTGTCACATCTTTTCTTTTCACACTACCATAACCGATTACAATGACGTCCTCAAGCACATTGGTAGAAGAGTTTAATTGGACCACCATGGTACTATTGGCGGGCACTTCTTTGGTATCGTATCCAACAAATGTAAATTGGAGTGTACTGCCCGTACTAGCTGACATTTGAAAACGCCCATCTCCGTTACTGGAGACTGCATTGCTACTTCCCTTCTGTGTAATGGTTACCCCAGAAAGTGGTTTCTGATCATTGGCATCCAGGACACGTCCACTGATTTGGATCCGGTCTTGGGCAAACACCAAATTCATCAAGGTGAACAGGAAAGCCAACCCCATAGAAAAGGCAACTTTTCGTGTAAAGTAAATCATATGAAATAAAAAATTGGTTATTGTTTCATCTTTTGGTTATTCCAAAAATGGCAATGAGTTTCCCCTGCTTCATTGCTCAAAACAAAACTAAGGTCACCTTGATACAGAAAAAAGAGTGAGTACTTAAAAAGTACCGGTTAAAAAACACAACAACCTAATAATAAGATTAATACAAAAACCAGAGCGCTTTAAAAAGTACCTAAATAAGCGAAAGAATCGAATTATCAACTGTTTTTTGGTATAGAAAACTGCGTCTACGCACGGTCAATTACCGCAATCTGGCAGACAGCAGCTTCAAAGGCGTCCCGATTTCCGGCAGCTTTATTACGTACCTTTGTTCTATAATTATAAACAGTCCGAAGAGAATAACGCAGGAAGCTTGCAATCTTTACCGAATCATCAATGCCCAATCGAATTAAGGCAAAGATGCGAAGTTCGGTATTTAACAGCTCTGTCTTTTTGGGGTATATCTTCTCGTCCTCCTGGAGCAAAGCATTGAATTCATCAACAAAGGTCGGATATAAGTTTAAGAAAATACGATCAAAATTAACATACAGTTGTTTTACCTCCCGTTCCTCCATTTGTGTTGACTTCAACTGCTCACGAAGAGCATCCCATTGTTGATTTGTAGCTTTCTTTAATAAAACCTTTCTAATATCTTCCATTTTATCGATATAGCTGGAGCACATATCAAAAAATTGAGCAATATACTCTTCTTTGATGTGGTTGGATTCCGATAATTTAAGGTTAGTCTGATTAATTTCATTATTTAATGATCGAAGCTGCTGATTTGTTGCTGACAGCTGTGATCGTATTCTTCGCAAATGTTGCACCTGTCTATAAATAATAAGGAGTGCAATGATGACACCAATCAATAAAATACTGACGATAACGACTAAGCCAACCAACTGCCTATTTTGACTACTGATTTTCTGCTGATAGGCTGCATTGATGATAGGATATGAAGAGGTACCTTCGATAATCCGATAACGGACTTTACATAACATCGCATCGTCAATTGCTTTTTCGATAAACTGAAAAGCTCGGTCAAAATCTTGCTGATCATAATATGTTAGGGCGAGGTCGTGAAAAGATGCGTTGTCACGATTAGCCATTTCAATATCAGCACTCGCCGATATGGAAAGATAATAGATCTGACTTTTTATATCCTTCTCATACTTATATATGAGTCCCATAAAATACGCTATCAGGGCGCGCTGCTCAACATCCTTCTTGTTTTCATTCCAAAGCATTAACAGTTGTCTTTTAGCATCCTCACGATTACCGTTGAACAACGTTTTTATGGCAATGGTGGTACGATATTCCAATGAAGACTTTGGCAGTACCGTCAACAATGAATCACGATACTTTTCACTTGCCTGATAATACTCTGATCGATTATTGCTCTGACCATAATGGCTATAGAAAGAGCTGTAGGTATCATAATACTTTGCCAGGAGATCCCTGCCAAGATGAGCTGACTCGACTTGCTTCAATAATTGTGCGGCTTCGATGTATCGTCCGATAGTGGAATAGACCCATGCCAAATCGAGATGAATCACTGCCTGTAAAGAATCATTATCTAGCGGAGCCAGTTTTTGACACAGTAAAATATAAGAAAGCGCTGCGTCAGAATCAAATTTCTTATAATTTTCAAAGATTTCGTAGTTTTTCTTCAAAAATTCAGCAGGATTACTTTCGAGAGCTTTTGCTTCTTGTTTCAGTTTTTCCAGCTTATCTTCACGATTTTTGACGTAAATCTTTTGGTTGTCCATTAAATATTCCAAACGTTGTAAAACGCCAATACTATCCGAAGTCACTTGGGCAGATAGGTAAATACTAAAATGAGAGAAAAGTAGGAAAAGAAAAATGCGCTGCAACATACTAAAATCGGTTCAACATTCTGTTGCCTAAACTACATAAAAATAACTACAAAACATGCATGACTTTGCAGCAACCATTAGCAATGACAACAAACTGAATGTTCTTTCTGCCCTATAACATGAAGGACTATCAGAAAAAAAGAGGACGTCTCACGACGGCCTCTTTCCCTGACCTTTTTGGGTCCAAGAATTAACAAGTTAATTCTTTATCGCATGAAAAATAGTTTTCCTATTGAAATAAAAATCTTATTGCCAGCCCCCTCCTAGGGCTTTATAGAGTAGAATCTGGTTTAACGTACTCTCTTTCTCCAGCTCCACTTTTCCAACTTGGGCTTCCAAAGATTCTTTTTGAGCCGTCACAACATCCAATGATGACACCCTCCCGGCAATAAACAGCTCTTGGGCAGCTTCAATAGATAATTCCAATGCCTGAACATGCTCATCTACGAAATTACGTCGTTTGACGATTGCCTCTTGCGTCATAATCACATTAGAAACCTCATTGTAAGCATTTAAAACCGTTTTTTCATAGTCCACAAATGCTATTCCATAGTCTGCTTTAGCAATCTCATACTGCGTTTTAAGCTGTCTTTGATTAAATAAAGGAAGTGTGATACCGCCAAAAAGATTATAAGCAATAGATCTATCCAAGTTAAATAGCTTACCAAAGCTAAAGCTCTGTAATCCTACAAATGGACTTATTGCAACAGAAGGTAGAAATGCCAGACGTGAAGCTTCTTGGCTGTTTGAAGATGCAATCACCTTGAGATAGGCAGCTTTAATATCCGGACGTTGATTCACTAGGTCATCTGGTGTACCAAATTGCATAGCATGATATAAATCTGCATTTTCGGTATAGGTACTTCTTACAATAGGTTGATAAAAGCGTCCCAGTAATCCATTGATATGATGTTCCCACAAAGCTATCTCTTGAAGTAACTGCTCCTTGGCAGCTTTGGAGTTGGCTAATAAAGCCTTAAATTGCTGTACAGATAATTCTGTTGCATAACCAGCATCCTTTTTTAGCTCAACAACTTCTAATGCATTTTTATGCAAGGCAATATTCCGATCGTATACCTTTATTTTTTGGTCCAACGCTATCAGTTCATAATAAGCCGTGGCAATATTGGAGACCAACTCTGTTTCTAAAAGGCGCTTACCTTCCTGTTCAGCTAAAAAGCCAAAATAAGCTGCTTGTTTTTGGCTCTTCAACTTTCCCCAAAGGTCAATCTCCCAGGAGGAGCGAAGTCCTATAAAATAATCTGGAATAAAGGGCTCAGGCAATTTTTCATCACTTTTCAGGTTTTCCGAAAAATTTGAATCGTAGTTACCTATTCCCGATTCTGTATAATGTCCATATTTCCGTATTCCACCTTCCACTGCAGCTTCAACGGTTGGCCCTAATGCCGCCTTACGCTGTTTAAAATAAGCTTGTGCAGATTCCAGTCGCAAGATCGATTGACGAATATCCATATTATTCAGCAAAGCAGAATCAATCAGAGAAACTAATTTTGGATCCCTAAAGATTTCCTTCCAGGACCTGCGGCCTACATTTAAACTATCCGGCGAAATGCTTTTGGAAAATGAGGTCGGTACATTTACTTTCTCGGGTTGATGGGCCTTTTTAGGCACCGAACAACTACCCAATAAAATAAGTGCGGCTATGACTAAAGACGCTTGTTTGACCACTTGTTTCTTATTATCCTTTTTTGAGAATAAAATCACTAATCCAGGGATGACAAGAATCCCAAGTATGGTTCCGATAAGCATCCCGCCTACCGCAGCGGTACCAATACTCCGATTGCCCAATGCTCCGGCTCCACTGGCCATCATTAAAGGAATCAAACCTGCTATAAATGCAAAGGAAGTCATTAATATGGGGCGCAAACGGGCTACCGCTCCTTCAATTGAAGCTGTCACGATATCCATTCCCTGCTTATATTTCAAATTGGCATATTCCACAATCAGGATGGCGTTCTTACCCAACAAACCAATCAGCATCACCAATGCTACCTGAGCATAAATATTGTTTTCCAATCCGAAGACTTTCAAGAAAATAAATGCGCCAAAGATCCCTGCCGGAAGACAGAGGAGAACCGGTAAAGGCAACAGAAAGCTTTCATACTGCGCACATAACAACAGGTAGACAAATAGAAGACATAGGGCAAAAATATACAAAGCCTGGTTTCCAGAAATCTTTTGCTCACGGGTCATACCCGACCATTCAATACTATAGCCTTGCGGCAAAGAAGAAGCAATTTTCTCCACTTCTTCAATGGCTTGACCTGAGCTGAAACCCGCTGAAGACTGCCCTGTGATCATGGCTGAACTAAACATATTATAACGCGTTATTTGTTCAGGCCCATAAATTCTTTCCATGGAAATAAAGGCATTGTAAGGTACCATCTCACCTGTCTCATTCTTTACATATAGGCGCAATACATCTTCTGGCCGTTGGCGATATTCGGGGCCAGCCTGAACCATCACTTTATACATTTGTCCATAGCGAATAAAGTTTGTTGCATAAAGACTTCCCATCAAGGTCTGCAGTGTATTCATAGCATTTTCTACTGATATCCCCTTTTTTGCAGCCATATCGTAGTCAACCTTCAGCATATATTGCGGGAAGTTCACATCAAAGCTGGAGCTGATATCCTGAAGGACCTCGCTTTTCTCCATATCGTCCATAAACTTCTGCAGCACCTCCGCCGTTTTATTGAGATCCTCATTACCACTTCGATCCAAAAGTCGCAACTCAAAACCCGACGAATTACCAAATCCCGGCACCGTTGGCGGCGGAAAGAAATCAATCTGTGCGTCAGCAAAATCCTTGGTTTTATCGCGTAGCTCCTTAATGACATCATCGACAGTCTGGTCCCGCTCTTTCCAAGGCTTAAGGTTAATCATACCCATTCCATAGGAAGCTCCTGATACTTCGGTAACAATACTATATCCTGACAAGGTAGAAACAGTTTCAACAATATCAAGCTTTCTTGATACGGAGTCAATTTTATCCAAAACGCGTTCTGTGCGGTCTACAGTTGCACCCGGCGGTGTCGTTACCGCGACATAGATCATCCCTTGATCTTCTGTTGGAATAAATCCAGAGGGTAAGATGGCACTACTGCCCCAAGTTGCTACAAAAAATCCTCCCAACAAAAGAAGTGTCAGTCCGCGTCGTGCACTCGTTTTTACCAAAATACCTTTATAGCCAAAGGCAGTTTTATCATAGATTTGGTTGAATTTTTTAAAGAAACGGTCCAACCAGTTATTCGATGGTTTACGGTCGTGTGGTGATTTTAGGAAAAGTGCACACAACGCAGGAGTCAATGTTAAAGCGTTGATTCCGGAAATAACAATAGCTGCTGCGAGTGTCAGCGAAAATTGACGATAAAATATTCCGACCGGTCCTGCAAGAAAGGCTACTGGAACAAAAACAGCCGACATAACTAAGGTGATGGCCACAACGGCACCACCAACTTCTTTCATGGCTTCCAATGTTGCCTCCATGGGTTGGAGATGTTCCTCTTCCATTTTGGCATACACAGCTTCCACGACAACAATACCATTATCTACCACAATTCCTATCGCCAATACCAATGCAAATAAGGTCAACAGATTGATGGAGAAACCGAGCATCTGCATACAAAACAATGCGCCAATCAAACACACGGGCACGGCCAAAATAGGGATAATTGTGGCTCTAAAATCTTGCAAAAAGATAAATACCACAATAAAAACCAAAAGGAATGCCTCTAATAAGGTTTTGATAACAGAGGATATTGAAGCATCCAAAAACCGCGACACATCATATCCCATCGTATAGGTCATGCCCGTCGGGAACTGGGTCTGTTTCAGCTCTGCCATCCGATCCTTGACACGCTGAATAACCTCCTGCGCGTTTGATCCAGGCAATTGCTTCAACATGATGGAAGCCGAGGGCCGACCATCGGTCTTGGACACCATTTCGTAATCTAATGAGCCAAATTCAACATCGGCAACGTCTTTTATACGAATAATAGAGCCATTTGCCGTGGCGCGAATAGGAACGTTAGCATATTCCTCAATTTCAGTGAATTTACCCGGATAACGCAAAACATATTGTTGCATATTACGCATTTTATCCGAGCTGATACCTGTTTGACCTGGCGCCGCCTCTATATTCTGTTTCCGCAATGCAGCAACCACATCCTCAGCAGAAATATTATAAGCTGCCATACGGTCAGGCTTCACCCAAACACGCATCGCATAGTCGCGCATCCCCATAATCTGAGCAAGTCCAACCCCCTCAATACGTTTAAGTTCCTTTAGAATGTTAATGTCCGCGAAGTTGTAAATGAATCTTTCATCTGCCGTTTCATCGTCCGTAAAAACATTCAGATACATCAACATCGAATTGACCTCTTTCTCTGTAGTAACCCCTGCTTTAATTACTTCCTCGGGTAGTTCATCCAATACTGTTGTAACGCGATTTTGTACGTTTACAGCAGCGATATCTGGATCCGTGCCGACTTCGAAAAAGATCTGAATCACTGTGCTCCCGTTATTGGTAGACACCGAGTTCATGTAAGTCATCCCTGCAACACCGTTAATTGCCTTTTCTAAAGGAATAGCAACTGCATTTGTACTCACTTCGGCGTTAGCTCCTGTGTAATTGGCATTGACGACTACCGAAGGTGGAACAATATCCGGAAATTGTGTAATGGGCAATGTAAATAAGGCCAACAGACCCAAAAGTGTAATAAACACCGAAATAACCAACGACAGTATAGGCCGTTTTATAAATGTTTCAAACATAATCTATCCTCCGCTACAATTTCCTCATTTTTGGATTAATCTTCATTCCACTCCGCAGTCCTTGCACTCCTTCATAAACAACTTTGGCATTGGAATCCAAACCTCCGTCCACAATGTAATAATGGCCCACACGGGGGCCTGCACTAAAAGGTGTCATTTTAACGGTACTATCTGCCTGTAGTGTATACACATAGGTCTTATCCTGAATCTCAAATACTGATTTTTGATGTACAAAAGTGTGCTCCCCTGTCTCCATAGGTACCGCGATCTTACCAGTTGCACCGTGTTTTAGGATATGTTCGGCATTTGGGAATTGGACCCGGAGGGCAATCGACCCTGTATTGGCTTCAAACTCACTTTCAACAAGATGCGCAATTCCTTCATGTGGATAAAGCTCACCATTGGCTAAAATTAATTTCACCGACTTTTGCGTTTCTTTGCCATTCAGCTTATCGCGCATAAGTGCTAGATACTCCCGTTCAGAAATATCAAAATAAACATTCACTTTGCTGAGGTCAGAGATTGTTGTAATCAAACTTCCTTCGGTCAAAAGAGAGCCCTCGCGCAATAAAATACGGTCTATACGGCCGTCAAAAGGGGCCCGTATAACCGTATAATCCAATCTTGTCTGTGCCTGATTAACCAACGCACGAGCTTCCTCTATTTTAGAATTGGACGCTTTTAGCTGAATCTTTAATAGATTATATTCCGAAGGACTCACAATATTCTTGTCAACCAATTTTTGAGTTCGTTCCATCTCCAGTTTTATCTTTTGAGATTCGGCAATAGCATTATCATACTGTGCTTTGGCTTTGGCTAATTCTGAACGGTATTCCTCATTATTATATTTAAATAATAGCTGTCCTTTCTTTACCCAGACGCCTTCATCGACATAGATTTTATCCAAAAAACCATTCAGTTTAGAGCGAATCTCGACGTTTTTTAAGGCTTGAACATCAGCAATATACTCCTGGTAAACAGTGGTGTCCATCACCATCAAAGATGCAACAGGGATATTTTTGAGTTCTTCTTTCTGATCAGCGTTAGCATTAGAGGAGCGGCATGATGCCAGCATCCCAACCGCACCAAGTAAAAGGCACAGTATCCGTAATTTGTTCATAGGGAAATAATCTTCTTTTTAGTGGTCACTATGGAATACCCAATTAATTTTCATCCATGTAGGCGTTAACCAGACATGGGTATTTCATAAACGATAATAAAATGTAAAATGTTAAATTCTCTTGCTAGCCATTAAATTTCAATGACTGAAGGGATCATGTAAGCAAAGGGACTACGATAACTTCATCAAGTCTGAGTTGTACGCTATAACCTCAGTCGTATGACGCACAAAAACTGTCATACTTTTCAACTTTAATGAAATGTAGCTTTGAATGAAAAGATAAATAGAAAATAGTTAGAACGGTCGAAACCGGTATAGGAACCGATAGTAACCCGGCCGACAGATGGTTTTAGAACGGTAAAAAGGATGTTCGTCATCCTTTGCAAAGCATAAAGCGGTAAAAACAATACCGAAAACAAAAATGAATATTGGTAACACTTGACTATTGACGGCAAATATGCGATAATCATCCTGCAACAGCACTTTTTCCTCATGGGAAGATTGAATAGGATCCAAATCCAATACATCATCTAAAAAATACTCCACAATAGTCTCACCCGCATGCACAACCTGTCCCGTTGCTGACGAGAAAGAATCATACGTCAACAAATTAAGGTATGCAAAGAGTATTAACAAATGAAATATTTTACCTAACATATTCTATTTAAGAACCACAAAGGTATGATTTTAAATACCCAAGATTATTGTATTCATGTAAAAAAACCATGACAGCCTCAAAATTAACTATCATGGTTTTCAAATACAACTCAATTTTCATCGATTGTTAAGAACTTTTAACGTTCAATGAAGTCGCCGGATCTTCGTATAGATTAGAGCGCACGGAACTTATTGCTGTAGTAATTTTATTTCTTATCTATGTTTTCACGACTAAAGGAATACGGAGCGTCCTCTTTTTTTGTACCTCTATTTTTATTTGGGGCATCGCTCATTTTGAACTGAAGGTTGGCACCCTGCAGTAAGTCTTTATAACGGATATAATTCCTGTCATAAGGTTTTCCATTCCAGGAAAGTTGGTCCACATAAACCTGATTTCCCTCCTTTTGCTTAGCTTCAATCAGCACTTTTTTACCGTTTTCAAGACTTAGGGTCACCTTATCAAATTGTGGAGAACCGATCACATATTCTCCTGATCCGGGTGAAACGGGATAAAATCCCAATGAAGAAAAAACATACCACGCCGAGGTCTGCCCATTGTCTTCGTCTCCACAATAGCCATCCGGTGTGGGCAAATAGAGTTTATCCATTATTTTACGTACCCAATATTGTGCTTTCCATGGCTCTGCAGCATAATTATAGAGGTAGGGCATATGTTGAATCGGCTGATTACCATGCGCATACTGCCCCATATTCATCACCTGCATCTCACGCATTTCGTGTATCATACCGCGACTCTTCATCCCCTCATAACTCGGAATAACAAATACGGTATCCAACATGGATACAAATGACTTATTACCACCCATTAAATCAATTAAACCTTGAGGATCGTGGAATACACAAAAACTCCAATGCCAAGCATTTCCTTCCGTATATTCTCTTGACCAAGCACTCGGGTCAAAATTGGGAACGAATGAACCGTCGGCATTTTTTCCGCGCATCAGTTTAGTACTTGGATCAAACAGATTTCTATAGTTCATTGCCCGTTTGGCATAAATAGCTGTTTCCGCCTGGGGTTTACCCAACATTTTACCAAACTCATAGATACACCAGTCGTTATAAGCATACTCCAGTGAACGCGCTACATTTTGGTCGACCTTTACATCGGCGGGGATATAGCCTAATTTGTTATAGTATTCATAACCAAAACGGCCAGTAGATGTGTGTTTGGGATAGGCATTATTGGCACCATGTTTCAATGCTTCCCACAATAACTCTTTATCATATCCCTTCCGACCAGTAATTAACGCATCCGCGACAATAGACGCAGAATTGTTTCCAATCATCGATGCGCGGTGTCCTGGCGAAGCCCACTCAGGAAGATAACCGCTCTCTTTATAAGCATTTACCAAGCCTTCTTGCATGCGATCGTTCATAGAAGGGTATAATAAATTCAATAGTGGAAATAAACTGCGGAATGTGTCCCAAAAACCTGTATCTGTAAACATTTCTCCAGGTAACACCTGGCCATTGTAGGGGCTATAGTGAATACGGTTACCCCTTGCGTCGATCTCCGAAAAATCTCTAGGGAAAAGTGTTGATCGGTACAGACAGGAATAAAATGTACGCAGCCTGTCAATATTATGGTCTTCAACTTGTACACGTCCCAGAACGTCATTCCACTGTGCTTTACCTTCGTCAATAACCTGTTGAAATGTCTTCGACTCAACTTCTTTCAAATTAATTTCTGCCTGTTCAAAACTTATAAAAGAGGAAGCGATCCGAGCAATGACTTTCTCGCCTCTCTTCAGGGAAGGGAAGCCAACGACTGCTCCGGCGTGATTATCCTGAATTTCCAATTCATCTGTTCTTATCGCGCCGCTTTTAACAGCAGCTTTGTAGGAAAAAGGTTTATCAAAAGTAACGACGAAATAATTTTTAAAATTATCCGGAACGCCGCCGCTATTCTTTGTTGAATAACCGATGATCTTATTTTCCTGAGGAATTACTTTAATATAAGAGCCCTTATCAAAGGCATCGACGATAACGTAAGCACTATCTGTTTTAGGAAAGGTAAACTGGAAGATTGCCGCTCGTTGCGACGGAGACAATTCAGTTGTTACATCGTGATCTGCGAGATAAACACTATAATAGTAAGGTTTTGCAATTTCGGCTTTATGTGAAAACCAGCTTGCTCGTTTCTCCTGATCAAATTGCGGAGTTCCCGTGACAGGCATGATTGAAAACTGCCCATAATCATTATTCCAAGGGCTTGGTTGATGGGTTTGCTTGAACCCTTTGATTTTATCTGCAGTGTAAGTATATACCCAGCCGTCTCCCATCTTGCCCGTCTGTGGTGTCCAGAAATTCATACCCCATGGCCTTGCGATCGCAGGATAGGTATTCCCGTTAGACAATTCATACTTCGATTCGGTACCGATCAGAGGATTCACAAAATCAACCGGTGAGGGCTGCTGCGCCATAGCTGCATGAATAGCGCATAGAAAAAGAATGCTACCTGTAAGTTTTTTAATATTAAACATATTTATGCTTTTGGGTTGAACGTCATTAAGAAAAAAGCTAAAACGTATTAGTAAATATAGGGAAGAAATTTAAATATAACGGATTGACCAGCTGTTTTTCACAAGATGGTTACAAAAAAAAAGCGAATAGACCTCATCGCTCCCAAATAAAATTAGCCATAAGGTATTGTCTCTTTCAAGCCAATAACCTTACGGCTAATTTTCAAACCAGAGAGTCTCTTGTCGCTAACAACCTCAACGAACTGTTGTCAATTTTTTGTGTTTACTGTGGTAGTTCCAAAAGCCTAAATTCACTTATTTGGAAATTTGATCCAGAGGATACCGCTTTTAAAACATACCTATAATAGCTATAGGGTTTTGCGTTCGTAAAAGAGAAATTAACCGACTTTCTTCTATCTGCTGAAGTAGTACCAAAGCTATAGCCTGTGACCGTGCTTAATGTTACCCAAGTTTCTCCATTGTCGGATGCCTGTATTTCCCAATCTTTCGGATCTCTTTCCGGAGCATCATTTCCGGTTGTTATGGTATAACCATTGATCGTTTGGGGTTGATAGAATGCAAACTGCCAATACATACCGGGCTGATATCCACCGATAAAAAGTTTTGTCGTAATGTTGTTGTCGATTAATTTTTTCGAACCTTCGCCAGCATCAGGACCACTGGAATTGTCCTGAGAGATTCGAAAAGTATTGTCAATATTTGTCCAGTCTTTTACAATTCCCAGATCTGTCAGCATCTTGGTAATAACGATCTGCGAACCTTTCGGAGTTTTAACACGAAGTTGATAGGTCTCGAATTTACCGACTTCAATAGAAATATCTGCTTTTGCCTTATCGGAAACTTGCTCATACTTATCTTTATCCGTCATCTTTGACCAAGTGACTGCCTGTACTGCAATGTCGCTGTCGTATGCCAAAATCAGTTTACCAGTTCCATTCTTTGTCGCATTGAAACGAATTAATTTTTCAGCATCAATTTTGATAACTTCTTCACGTTGCGCCCAATCTCCATTCTCGTTGAGGACTTTAAGTTTGACGGTAAAATTACCCGTATTTAAAAAGGTATGTTGTGGCGAAACGTTTGACGAGGTGCTGTCATCGCCAAAACTCCAGCGCGTTTCGCTATAATCCGTTGACTGATTTGTAAATTCAAAAGTAAAAGGATCATCCTTGGCAACCTGTTTTGTAGAGAAAGCTGACACCGGATTGGGTAGCTGAGGTTTTTCAACTACTACTACTTCCTTTTCTTTACTGCAACCTAGACAGGTAAACAGTAAAAGAATATAAAAACTGTATTTTACTAATTTCATCTTCATAAATTCATCGTTGTAATACCATGTGTTGCCTTCCATCTATAAAAATTCAATCATCCTCCATTCAGAACATTGAAATAAGCTACTTCCAACATTTTCTGTAATATTTAGACGATAAAATTTGTAAATACCCGGCTTTTGGACATTAAATCTTCGTGTCTGAATTCTATTCGGGAAACTCTCATTTGTTCGTGTGTCAATCGTAACCCAGTTCTTACCATCTAACGATCCCTCAAGAAACCAGCTTTTTGGGTCACGCTCGATCGCATCATTTCCGGATGTAAGTGTATATGCCCCAATTTTCAGCGTTCGCGTGAACGTCAGTGTACACTGCAGATCGCCCGTAAATGCACTTTGCAAAAATTTGGTACTCGTGAGGTCGTCCACAAATTTTAAGCTACCTTCACCCGCACTTGCACCACCATTATTATCCCGGTTTACCGATAGTGTTGCTTCTCCCGTTACATCAAATTCAACGACTTTTGCGCAATCAATTAAAATCGTGGTATAATTCTTCTGAGGATTGATTACATGCAAGGACGGATCCTTTAAATAGATCGTTACAGCGAGAAACTTCTCTTTATTTTTGGTAATAACATCCCAAGGAACCGATATATTGAATGCCGCTGCAGACTTATTACCTAATACTTGCACGCGTGAAGGAAGCGCATACTCATTATTCTGCAAACCGATCGTATTCTCGGGTACTTTCTTATTCGTTATCCAAGTTGCAATTGAATCAGTTGTACCCCGCACTTCAACATAAAAAAATTTACTTGGAAAGGATGCTAACGAAACGCCGATTGGTATCTCGATTCCTGAAGGTGTAGTATTGTAATTGTTATGATCGCTTGCTAAAATAATATTGCCAGGTGAATTTGTTATCGAAAGATAATGGATATCTGTTGCTGTCAGCAGATTCTTTGAGTCCATCGTTACAATTACGCTACTGGGATTTCCCAGCTGATTACCTTTTCCAGGATTGGATAATTTATAGGACAACGCAAACTTTTTACCGTAAACACGTTCGATCTCTGTTCGCGAAATCGTTAATAAAAAAGAGGTGGTATCTGCACCATATTGAAATTTCACAATATTCGGAAAAGAAAATGCCGAATTGGGGAGTGTAACCACCTCTTTTAGTGTTCCTGATTGGATTAATTTATTCACCGTATCGGTATTCAATTGAAGTTCAACATCAAAGGTCTTTGACGCAGGACTACTCAATTTTACTTTCATCGGAACCTGTACATAATCATTTGTTTTGATCAGATCATTGCCTCCACCTTCAGCGATAACTTGAGCGGGAGCACCCTCCCGTAAATTAAATACCTCTAAATTATCTTTTGAACAAGCCAACAATTGACTTAAGAACAAAATGATCGTTATATAATAAAATAGTCTTTTCATAATTCGCTTTTTTAAGATTATTTATCAACCCAAACTCGTCCATCTAACTGCCAATTCTCCTGTCGCGCAATTTGCAACCAGCTAAATATCTGGGCGGTTATATCAGTGTTTTTCGGTACTAACGTACTTATTGTTTCAACAGACGGAGCGCAAAGAAAATCATTCAGCTTAGAAATTTCATACGTGGAATTGCCCATCTTTAAGGTATTTCCATAAGGCCCATCGTCATAAAGTACACCATCAGTAACCGTTCCCACAATAGGCCAATTGGCCGCAAGATTCGGATAATAGGGATGTTCTTCACTTACTCCAACCTGACAATTATACTGCGTAATGACGGCCAAAGGCAAGGCTACTTTCCAAAATCGTACATCAGCCAGGTAGTAATCACCTTGGTTCCAACTGCTTCCGCCGTTTAAAAGCCCCAGCCTAAATTTAGCTGGACTACTAATCGTTCCCCACGAACTTATGTCCATCTCATTTCCCGGGAGACCGTTTGTATAGGTTTTCACAATGCGTTTACCTTCACTTGTCAGGGCTCCGACTATAGTCACATTATTCCAAGTTGCGTTGTTCAATTTAGGACCATTTACCTCACCACTTCCGTTCGGACCGCGCCCGTTGAACATCCAATAATCATCTTTAAAAGCCATGATCCATCCATTTGTTGGTGCACCTGATTCCCATTTCTCGCGTTTGCCGATAAAAGATGGATAATTGGGAAATTTGTATGTATTATTTGGCCCTTTATTCTTCTTAACTTTTAATTCAATGGTAAATTCTTCCTTATCACCAAGATCGAAAACAGGATTATCACCTTCGGTTAACTCGGCGTAGACACCGCCTTTAAATCTTAGAAAATCTCCCGAAAAGCGACTGCCCAAGTAAGGTTTATTGATATACCTTGAATTATATTTAGGTGAGTAAAAGATAGTGAAGGTATTCACATTTGGATTACTAAAAATTGTATTGTCATTCTGCGCAGGAGGAATTTCAAAAGGTCCTCCTTTACTCGAAGTAATGATAACCAGCCAGTTCTCTTTTTTAAAAGCTGGGCGTTGCACCAAGGCCTGAATAACTTCCCCTACCTGCTTATCGAAATTTTCTATGGCGGATTTATAAACAGCGCTGCTATTGTCATAGGCGCTGGCCTTTCCGGCCTTATCAACCGCTGTGAAATGGGCAGTCAACAAGGTTAATTCCGGTTGCTTTAACCCTTCCTTAACACTATTGACAACCTCCTCGTCGGTACTCTCCAACTTAGCTACCGCAACAGGAGCAAGATTTTCAACAAATAGTTTAGAACTGCTATAGACTTTGAATTCAGGGTTCTTCATATTTGCAGCGACCCTTGTATAGACTGTTGGAAAGGTCTGAAAATTATTGTTCTTAAAATTATCACCAATGACCAAATGTTTATTTTGGTTCACCCCAGTGATAATACTGGCTAGATCGGCGCCCATAGCAGTTGCATCGTCATGCTCCTCGCTTAACGAAACCCAGGAATAAATCGAATGGTTGAGCAATCCATTCATCGTTGGAATATTTGCCGTCCGGACAGACTCTCCCCTTGCTCCGTCCACGATGAGCATGAGTACTTTTGGCTTGCCATATACTAGGTCAACGGTATCTTGTTGCCCCTCATTATCAGGCAACAGGCGTCCGAATTCATCATTACAGGATATGGAAATTGATAATATAATCAAAGACATTAGCCAGCGGCCTATATTTTTAAAATTAGCTTGAGATCTCATCAGTTTAAAATTTAAGTTACTGTTCCAATTTAATCCGAATCAGATTATGTACTTCTTCATTATTAAACCGGCTAAAAAAGCCCATTAAAAGTAATGCGCGTTTACCATCCTCTGTTTTTGTCTCAACAACTTTATTGATATAACCAGAGAAATAACCAGAAGTATTATAATCTCCATTCAATTCACCGTTCGGATTCAGGATCATAAAACCATTTCGGGCAATATTACTATAACGCGAAAAATCTCCAGAAACTACGATTAAACCGTCATTCAATTGCATCGCATAGAAAGGGTTTCCACCATCAAAGGTCTTCGCCTGAAACGTTGGGTCCACTGTTCCATTTGGATTCAACATGATAACTTTTATTGCCGATACTCCGTTATATTTACTGAAGTTTCCAACGACTATGTATTTATTTGTTACACTATTGTAAGTAACCGAGGAGACATTGTAGTCGGCTCCAACACCACCGGGGTTAAATGTGGCGTCCAATGTTCCATCAGCATTCAATCGGGTGATATATCCTTTGGGTTGTCCGTCGAACCTGTTGAAAGAACCATACACTAGAATTTTGCCTTTCAAGGGGCCATTCGTATGAAAGACCGTGGCTACGGTCCCATTTCCACCAGCCATTGCTTTGCCGTCTGACCCAAATCTAAAGGACTTATCCAACGAGCCGTCTAAATTCAACCGGGCAATATGTCTGATTTCTGTACTATCCAAGATAATTGTGTCCCTAGTTTCAAGCCGGTTGGGCTTATCATAGGTCCGGCGGATATAATATCTAAAATTGCCTGTTGCTAAAATTTTCCCCTCCGATTCGTAAATATTACCAATATTACCATCAAACCCTCCGTTAAATGTCGGATAATACTTCAACGTATCACTTTGCCCTGGACGTCTAAACGGTTTAATGCCCATCGTATCGATAGCGCCAGTGGTATAAATTCGCGTTAGATTGCTGATATGTGAGTTTCGCTGTCCATACCCCGAAAAAGAACCTGCTAAAAAATAATAATTCCCTAATTTTAAGATGCTGTTTAGCGAGTTATTTGCCCCGGTACCTATGCGAAAGCTTGCATCATAGGTTCCATCTGCAAACGTCCTGACAAGACGGTTAATTGGCCGTATCGATCCTTTATTATTATAATTTGTAAAAGATCCCGTAAAGATCATTTTACCATCTTCCAAAAAAAGAACATCAGAAACGGTATTATTTGTTCCAACCCCCACTTGAAAAGTTTGATCGATTGATACATTTCCTAAAACCGTAAATTGTGGCCCGAAAAAGACAATATCGTCAATGGCAACAGAAAGCACTCCTGTACTGGCAAAAGGTGGAACTTTCAGCTTTACATAATCTGCCGTTAGCTCGACAACCTGTGCTTTTTCGCCGTTAAATCGAATGATAGCCTTATCTTTATACTTATCCAAGCCTTTAATTCGCATGATGGTCTCGACTCCTGTTTTACCCGATTCGGGTTGCATTTTATCGGTTGGATTAATTTCTATACCCAATGGCGGAAGCCCCTCCTCGTATGGAGCTGAAAACATCTTATTATTCTTATTACAACCCCAAAAAAGAGCAATAAAGAACAATAGGGATGTATATTTCCAAATCGTATTGTACATAACTTTCATAATTTAAATTACAACTGCTTATTGCTATTAACGCTTACTTTCTAATATATCTAACAGAATATCACTCTGATTGAACCCAAACTGCGCTTTGGTATAATCAATTACATGGACAACCCCATTATCCGGCTGGATATCTGATGAGGCAACGGGACATGAACGCCAGTCGTTTGGCCTACTGATATCTGGAATGTATGAAATATACAATTGTCTATACCCCATATATTTCAACCGGGTAATATTGTTCTTGTCAGAGTCATTTATGGCGTCGTTATAGACAACACCTATGTTAGAAACTGTATTTGCAAATGAGGTGTAATTTTGGCCTTTATAGACATTTAGCAAATCAAAATCAATCTGAGGATAATCCATTAATTTTCGCTTATTATTGAACATATAACGCAATAAATATTTACGCCAAATAGCACTATCTACGTCTGCCAATGTTTTGATGGTATCGCGTCCCAAATCATAAAGCAGCCAGTTCACGCTAGATTGATTGCCGGGCACATTTGACTTAGCTTGACCGATCATCTTCTTTATATTCTCATCTCTAGGGGCAAAAAAAGTAAATTCCTTGGTCTTAAAATCTTCTTCTAAACCTGCCAACCTAATAATTTTGGCAATCGAATCAAATTCCCGCGGTTTGGAATCCAGATAATCCATAATAGAACCATCAAATTTTGCCTGTGCCAATCCACCATCTTTATAATATGCATCCTTTTTGCATGATACTATGGTAAAAAGTAACATCGTTAGCAACGCATATCCTATTATCTTAGCTTTTCTCATAATAAACTGATTTAATTTCCTCCTGTCCAATAATCGTTCAACACGATCTTTGAATTAAAATTTTTGGCCGAAGCATCCAAAGGCCAGGTCCATGCACGACGATTATACTGGTCAATTGTCATGGGATTCATGGTCCATTGTGGATTGAGTATCCTTCGCGTCCGGATCAGATCAAAATATCTCACCCCTTCTCCGATCAATTCACGACAACGCTCTTCGAAAATAAAATTCTTAAGATCAGTACCGCCACCGGCATAGCGTGGAGCTTCAGCTCGATCTCGAACTATATTAAGCACTGAGATTGCCTCGGACTCGCGCGCACCACCTAAATTAGCCAAGGCCTCAGCCTCTAATAACAACGCATCAGCATAACGAAAGATCATAAATGTATTGTCTGGATTAGAGTCTTCATTTCCTGACGCAAAGACATTGGCTGCAAATTTCTTTAAAACAAATGATCCATCATTCGCATACATATCCTCATACCAGAGTTCCTTTCGCTTGTCTGCAGGACCATTCAGCGGATAAATGCGATACATAAAAATGGAGGAATAATAGGCAATACTGAATTGCTGATTGTAACGGGGAAATTTATATGGCCAACGTAAAAAATGATCCCACAAAGGTGCGTAGGCATTATTCTGATCATTATAATTGATTGTTCGGTAAAATTCAAACAGTGATTCTTCCGTGCGTCCTTTTGAGACTTTAGCCCATTCCTCCGGGGTGAGTTTGTACAAATGATGCACACCACTCGCACGCAGCTCCTTTCCAAGGCTCGCTACACTTTCGTAATATTTCGTGGCATTAGCCGAGTCAAAATTCGCATTCCACATCTTCATATGCATCAACAGCGCGATAATGCTTCCTCGGCTTGCCCGCGCACCACGCTGTGAGGCTTCTCCAAATGTCCATGGCATCATATCTTTAACAGATTCCAAGTCGGCGATACTTTTACTAATAACAGAAACCATATCCTCACGTGGGAGTTGCTTTGCGAAATATGCATCCGTATAGTAAACCACATCGCCATACAAACGTACCATCCAGAAGTAACTTAGACAACGCATAAAAGTAGCTTCTGCTTTATAGCGGTCTTTATCTGCAGCAGATAACCCAGAGATTCCCTCATCCAATTTGGCTATTAAAATATTACAGCTCTGAATCACTTTATAATAGGTATCCCAGATAGAGACCTGATACATGGCATAACCACTTGACCGACCACCACTTAATGTATTGTTATACACTGCATTCATATCATTTGTCCCCAAATCGCGAAGTATCATACGATTAGTTCCGGATGTAGGAGAGGGAAAAATTTCTCCCGACCTCGCCTCGCCAATTGCACCAATTACCCATGACTCGTTCAGTTTTTCGAAAAACTGGCTATAAATACGCGCTATATTTGATTCTACATCTTCTTTAGACTGATAGAAATTGTTACCCGTAAGTCTATCGATCGGCTCCACGGTCAAAAATTTCTTACAGCCCATCATGACGGTTGTACATAGACATATGACAACCGCTATTCTTCCTATATTTCTTTTTGTTTTCATCCTACAGATCAATTAAAAATCAATATTAACACCAACATTATATTGTCTAGGCACCGGATATCCTCCGGAAGCGTCTCTTCCCATTGTGCTTACATTTTCGGGATTGGGCCCGCTGTACTTTGATAATGTCGTTATATTGTCAGCTGAAACATATACCCTTAAACGCTCAAGTCCATATCTTCTAACTGCATTTTTCGTAAACATGTAAGAGAGCGTCACACTATTTAACTTAAAGTAAGATCCATCTTCAGCCCATAAATCTTGGTCCATCCGAAACGGATTAACGCTTGAATACCTTCTGAAATCATAAGCATAAGGATACTTTGCAATATCGCCGGGTTTCATCCACATATTAATATCATCTAAAGGAACTACAGTCCTATCCCCATAGGGATCGCTCATCAATTGCAATCGCTCTGCAAGGGCATTGTTCAAGATGGTACGTTTTGCTGTATAGGATGCATATAAGTTCAAACCGAAAGATCCGAGGGTTTCATGATTGTAATTAAAATTCAATTGCATACCCCCGGTTATCAAAGGTTGAGAATTTCCCGTACGGGCATAGTCATTTTCATCTAAAACATAGTTACCATCTAAATCTGCAAAAATTGGATCCCCAGCCTGAAATTCAGTACCATTGGCCATTCGATAACGTCGTCCGGTCGCCGGATCAACAGGTACATCTGCATCCGTACTGTAAACACCCTGATTTAATAACATGTAATTGGACATTGTTGAGGTTCCAACCCTGAAAACAACATGTTGCTTATATTTATCAATGTTTTCCCAACGAACAAATTGGCCTCCATAATGCTCAGGCAGCTTTAACAAAACATCTCGGTTGTAGGCACCGTTTACCCCTATTGACATCGTAAAACGACCTTCGGTCCAAGGCCTTAACATCATTGATAATTCATGTCCATAATTGGCAATCGCAGCTGAGTTACTATTTACTTTTTCAAATCCCAACGAAGAGGAAAGTCGTTCTTCAAATAAAATATTGTTTACTTTCTTATAATACGTGTCATAAGTCAATTCAAACCTATTTTGGAAAAAAGCGAGGTCTAACCCCAGGTTGTATTGACTTGTTGTTGTCGGTTTTAGATCAGGATTGGGAATTTGCTCATAATTAATTCCGATACCAATCTTATCATTGTAGCTTCCTGAAATATCATATTTTCCATAAACGCGCTCTAAAGTACTATTAGGCATTACATTTACCCCCCAGCTAGTCCGAAGGGAAAGCAAATTAATCCAGTCTACGTCCCTCAGAAAATTCTCATGATAGGCATTCCATCGAAGACCAACAGCAGGGTTTTTTGTATAAAGATTTCCAAATCCATTCTGCGAAGACCCGTCCATTCTATAAGAAAGATCGACCACATATTTCTTCATGTAATCATACGTCCCCGCAATGGCAAAAGATAAGCCTCTTTCCTTTCCAAAACCACGACGCAATAATCCCCCACCCTTGGAAAAATAGCCATCAAATCCGAGAGGGCCTTCAAATTGATCATTTGGCGTACGGGCCTGCAAAGTAGCATTCGCCTGTTTATCCAAGGTCCGAACCTCATTAAATAGATTGAAAAATACCGTATGGCTTTCATTAAAAGTATGGCTATAATTGATGGAGTTCCTATTATACAGGGAATTGTAACGGCCATAATAAGCATACACCTGTGCAAATTGACCATTTGCTGCCGCCGGGGTAAATGTATTTTCATTATCAGAAGTAGATTCGTAACTCATTGTTGTCGTTGCCCGCAAGCCTGGAACAATTTCATAGGAAGCTTCAATGAAAGGTTTGATCGATTTAGATGAATTATCATTTCTAGTCTTCAATGCTGAATTATATCCTGAAGATGCCAGATAAAAAGATGGGCCCGGTAACAACGTTGAGGCCATCCCATTTGTTGCCACCCCAGATTGTAAAATCCCTAAGCCATTGCCTTTACTTTTTGATCCAAGGGAAGCGCTTACCTGTGCCGTAAACTTAAATTTCTCATTGGGATAATATTCAAATCGCATATTGGTCATGTAGCGATCAAAACCCGTATTTTTGATAATACCATTTTCATTATAATAATTTAGGTTCGCTTTGTAGTTTAATTTCTGATTCCCACCATCAATCGCCACATTGTGGGTCTGGTTGTAGGTTGTCGCATAAAACAGGTCCTGCCAATTGGTAGAATTATTGTAATAAGGGTTCAAACTATCCGATAGCATGGGGGTTTGTGAAATTCGGTCGAGGTCATCCTGCGACAATGCATTTCCATAGATCTGCAATAGCTTTAGACGACGCTCTAGATTACCCCCCAAAGTTGGACGCAACTGAGGCGGTGTTTTCAGGAAGAAATTGCCCGTATACCTCACCCTGGGAACCTCGGAGTTCCCCCGTTTCGTATTGATAATAATTACGCCGTATGCAGCCAACGATCCGTACAACGATGTTGCTTGCGCATCTTTAAGCACCTCGATACTTTCGATATCCTCAGGTGGGATTAATGATAGTGGGCTGATGCCTGGCCCTTGCTGGCTTAATCCGAGTTCATTGGCTCTATCTGCATCCATTGGGACGCCATCAATGACATACAAGGGTGAAGTGGGTGTTAGAAATGACTGATCACCGCTACCCGTAACACTGATAGTCGAAAGCCCACGGATTTGAGTAGACCCTCTAAAACCGGGTGCTCCGGTATTTACCTGTATATTAAGACCCGCAACCTTACCCTGAAGTAAATTTTCTACGTTCGCCGATGGAATATCCTGGATTTCTTTTCCACTGATCTTAGTCGAGGATCCAGTAGTCGTCTCTCTCGGGCGCTTTACATAGCCCCTAACAACAACTTCATCCATTTGATTATCGATCTCTTTTAATTGAACGATTACATTTCGGTCTGACCGCACCGTCATAGTGGCTCCATCATAACCAATTAATCGAAAGGCAACCGAAGTGCCTGTTGCTGTCGTTAAGCTAAATGCTCCGGACGAATTTGTCGAGGTCGCCTCTTTTCCAGATTTGCCAAAACGTACTGTAACACCCGCCAATGGCCTTCCTTTGTTATCTGTTACCTTACCCGACATAATGACTGTCTGCGCAAAAACCTTCGCCGAAAGAAACACACACAATATCAACAGCATGCAGCTGTTATAAAATATCTTAAATTGCATAGCTATTTCAATTATTCATTATCAAATCGTGGATTCTCCCTTTGAAAATGGAAAACAATCTCCCAATCCCCCTTAGTAAAAATTTTAAAGTTCAACCCAAAATTGGCTGTAATTAGACCTCCACCGAATCCCTTTCTGGAGTAGGAAAAATCGACCTTTGCGCTATTTCCATTTGTATACTTTGTTGGAAAACTTGTTAGAGGAATTGGATAAGCTACATCATATTGCACATAAGTAGCCGTTTTTTTCATGTTAAAGCCATGCACCAGTTCGTTCCACTTTGTTTCATTAAAACTATCCGGATTAATGGGCTCACCCTTATTGTTTAAAAAGACAAAGCGTAAATTATGTCCATTCCCTCCGGTAAATCTGCGGATATAGACGACTAGGTCTTTAAACTGATCATCCGTGCGTAATAACTGATTTGACAATTCCCCATAAACCCCATTCATATAAGAAGGCCAGATATAACTTTTCTTTTTTGGATTTTTAGGATCATTTGGATCTGGAGCAGTTTCACCATTATAGGGGTTTTTATCCGAATAAGGTTCATAATCCTGAACACGCCAAGGGAGAATCATAAAATCTTTAATTACGGTGTAACCACCAGAATTAGAGACCTTTAAATCAAAATACCGAATATTCTGCACCAGATCTATACTGTCTTTAGAACGCGGCTCTATCAGCTCATTTGTCGATGAATTCCACAAAATAAAACTACCCGTAGAGTCAACCTCAAAAAGAGGTCGAAACACTAGCTGACGCTTGGCCTCAATTTCTTCCAGGTTCTTTTCAGTACCATCATAGCGGTAAATCCAACGGTAGACAGGTTTGACTTCGAAAAGATCGGTATAAGGTCGCCCATCGCCATAACGGGGGTTAACAATTTCAAAACGCAGCGGTGTGGTCGAATGATCGGTATTAATATTCCCCATCAGCGTAGTTCTTCCCAAGATGGGATAAAAAGATTTTCCGTCGTAAGTCAAGTTGACACTTAAAAATTCCTTTTCATCCGGCAAATTGTAAAGCTTTTTACATCCATTTAAGCAGACGCACATCAAGATGAGCAGGCCCAAGTTGCATGTCTTATTTAGTGTATTGAATTTTCTAGCAATTTTCATGTCCATACATTCTTAAATTGGTTATTGATTACGGTTCATTGTCCAATCTGCCAACTGGAAATCGTTACCACCATGCATACGTGCAATATTCAGACGATAAGCTTTGTACGTCTTTGTATTTGTAAAAAAGAATACGCGTAGTTGAAACCTTTCGTCAAATTCCTCCCCTTGTCTAGAGTCCAATAAGATCCATTTTCCACTTTCTCCATCAAGTCCCTGTAACGTCCAGTCCGTTGGATCCCGATCTTGAATATCATTAGCTGAACGGAGTGTATAACTGTTAGCAAGTACTTCGACAGGAAAATCCCATTGCAAATAGAACTGTCCCGGACTTGATAAAAAGAACTTTGTCTCTGGATTACCATCAAATACATATTTAGATGCTTCGACAGCATTTGGTCCACCCGAAGTTTCCTTCGACGCAGAACCTAGCCCTTTGAATTTTATGAAAAGATTTTCTGGCGGTGGGATATAGATAATCTGACTGACGAATTTGTTGAAACCGAACACATGATCAGGGTTCAATACATGAACAACAGCATTGTCTGTTTGGATATTTAATGAGCTGGTTTCAGTCGTTACCCAGTTACGGTTGAAAACAGATCTTCTCGTATCGGAAAAGTCAACAATCGTAGGACCTCCATTTATATAACCAGATGAAGATTGTTTATTTAATCCAATATGCATTGGATAGCCATATCGAATACCCCGTACGTCCTTGCCATCCTGGCTATTGAGGGAATCACTTGCAATTCTGCCTTGGATAATATATTGGCATAGCAGTGAATCCAGTATTTCATACTTAACTGAATTCAAATATTGTGCAGGCTTGTCAGAGATACTCAACGTATTGTTGAGGTTTTGAATAGCTAGTTGAAAATTGGCATTGGTCAACGCAAACAGTGTCACTGTGCTATCTTCCAATTTTTTTTGCAGACCGATTCTATCGATGACTTTCACCAAAGAATCATATATTCCAGGCTTACTTTTTAGATAACTATATAAATTACCCTTATAGATCGCTTCTTGGGATATGGGCGAATAATAGCCTTTGTCTTTAGCACAAGCATACAGCAGGACGGTAATAAAAAGTATATATACACCGCGTACAAATAGGTTATTTCTCATAATTAGTTCTTCCTTTACTTCCAATAAGCATTTTGTTCGATTAACTTATTTTGAGCGAGAATTTCTCGAGCAATTGGCCAATAGATCCCATCGTTAGCGATTAATTGTGCTAACTGCGGATTGTCATGTTTTATCTTTTCCCGTCGAATCATATCATACCATCGCTGTCCTTCACCCATCAATTCCCGTTTTCGTTCTAAAAATATAGCGTCAACCAAATCTCCATTTGTCGTCTCACTATAAACTTTAAGCCCTCTGCGTTCCCTAATTTCATTAAGTAGTTCAATGGCGGTCGATTTTTCACCCAAGACAGCTAAAGCTTCGGCACGTAAAAGCGTAATATCTTCCAAACGAGTCAGTACTGTCGCACTGGTAAATATGCGGAAGGTGGGATCCGAAGAACCTCCCATAATACATTTGATTTTGCTAAATATGGGATACTTGCCGTTGAAGTTTCGGAAATATACTTCTGTCGTAGGATTTCCCAGTGTATCGATACTAAACCGTTGGTCCTTCTTTTCGTTAAATGTTTTTAAAATCATTTCCTTTGGCATATAAATATCCGGTACGGTCTTATTGACAACAGGAGCAGCCAGCGTCAACTCTTCAATATGCCCCGTGAACGATGCCTCCACATGTGCCCATATATAAGGAAATGAGAATAGCTGCTCGGAACGCTTCTCAAAGAAAAATCCATTGCCATCCGTTAAAAACGAAGTAGACAGGTAATAGGCTCCCCCTTTACTATAATTGTCCATCACAAATTGTGAATAAGAAGCCGCATCCGCATAATTGGCTTGCCATGCAGCCAAATGTGCGAGGATAGCATATACCGAAAGTTTCCTGACCAACGCACCATTCCATCTGGAAGATGCTTCATTGTAGTAGTTCCCAATTTGCTGTTCATCACCCGTACTATAGGAATAAGGTAATAATTGAGCGGCATCATACATTTCTTTTTCGATCCAAGCGTACAGTTTTAATCGGTCCTCCTTGGGCTTATTCTCAAAATTTCCATCATGTGAATTCAGTATCAGGGGTACATCACCCCAAATGCGGACCATATTGAAATAAGCGTAAGCACGTAGAAATCGAGCCTGAGCCATATCCACCACCAAATTATTCTCCGTGTAACGCATATCTTTTTCTCTTACTCCCGGTGCGCGCTCCATAAAAATATTAGCAGCATTGACTACAGCAAACCAACGTCTCCAATTCGACAGTGCGTTCAGCGATTCATAATTCGCTTTGAGATCATTCTTAATAATTGCCTTAAGATCTTGACGGGTGGGGCTATCAAAATCCCCCGACCTCACCTCTCCATACAGCCAATAAGCATTATTATCGTCCAAAGCTGCTTTGGTTAAACCGTAAATCCCCATCAAACCTGCCCGCGTGTCTTCCAAAGCATTCCACATATTCTCTTCATTGACCGTTCGAGAAGAGTCTATATCCAGCATTTTCTTACAACCTCCCAGAAGTAATGAGAAAAATAGTGAAACACTCCATATGAGATGATATCTTTTCATTTATTTTCGTTTAAAAGTCAACTTTTATTCCTACCGTATAAATTCGTGGTATCCTCATTTTTGATCCAATATCATAACCCGTATAATCCACGATCTCAGGATCTACACCACTGTAAGATGTAATTGTAGCGACATTATTAGCAGACACATAAGCATAAGCATTTTTGATAGCTTGATTCCGGCCTGCCAAAAGAGATGTTAAGTTATAGCCCAGCGTGATCGCCCGTATTTTAAGAAAGGAGGCATTTTCTAGGAAAAGGTCTTGATCGGCCTGATAAGCAATAACCGTACTCCAAGGATTATACAAGGGATATTTGCCATAATCCCCTCTTTTTTCCCAATAGGTGATCTCCTTGATTGCATCTAGGCTTTTCGCACCTTCATTATTGATAAAATCAAAACGATTGGCCATTTCCTGATTGATGAGTTCCCGACCAAGATTATAATACATGTTCACCCCCAGGTCCCATTTGCCAAAGACAAAATTGTTGTACCAATTGCCAAAAACAGCAGGCAAACGATTGCCCTGCAGTTTCCGATCTTCATCGTTGATCATATTATCACCATTTAGATCCTTCCATATCGGATCACCTGCATGCAATTGAATCGCATTATAAGTCATTCCCTGAGGCACATCAGCATCAGTTTTGTAAATACCGTCGTTGGAAAGCAGCCAATATTGGTCTAAGGGTTTGCCAACCTCCAAAAGATTATTACCGATAACCAGCCTATCGAGACCGTTCGGTAATGCCTTCAATTTATTCTGATTATGGGATACATTGAGCGCTGTTGACCACTTAAAATTATCGGATTGAATGGGATCTAGTCCAACAGTCAATTCAGCACCGATATTCTGCACATTCATCCCAGCTGCATAGCTCGATTTATAGCCATACTCGCTATATGAAGGAATATTAATTAGGTGGTTCTTTGTCTGTTTCAAATAAACATCCAGTGAAACATAAAAATTTTTCTGTGTATTCGCATAGTCTAAACCCAAATTACCCTGGTCTATATAAGCCCATGGAATATGATAACCAACCCACCCCGATTCATACGGCCGTACCAACCCTGCAATCGCATTATAGCCAGCAATAAGCTGATTTCCCGTAAATCCCATTTGAGCGACATAATTAGGCCCTTGCGCAAAATCATCAAACACATTGTTTAGGCCGATACGTCCGACACTAAAACGGGCGGTAAGATCTTTCAGGTCAGTATTGGTCGTAAAGTAGCTATTTTTAATATTCCAATTTACCGACAAGGACGGCGTAAAAATCCAGCGGGCATCCGGTTGCGCATTAGAGGATCCGTCAGAGCGAAGCAATAGCGATGTTTCGACCTTATCCTCATAATTGTAAGTTGCTTTTCCATAAAATGAGACCAGGTTATGACGGATGCGATCTAAAAACTTAAAGATAAGCGCTTTCGGATACGCCGTCGCTTCGAGATAATTTGATTTCAGCGCATCGTCTTCCAACAGATTCACCTTAATAAAATCATTTACACCTTTATAAGCATAAGCATAGTTGTAGCGATAAGTATCCCATTGTAAACTATTGCCAACCAATAGGTTTAACGTATGGCTTTCATTTATATTCCAATCATAAAGAGCTTTATTGTCAAATACCGCCCGCTGATTATAACCATAGTAGTTTGAAGCAAAATTATTGGATTCCATCAACTTACTGTGGTAGAATTGATCCCGATACCCCTCATTATAATCGAGCATTCCTGTTGAAAGAAAATGAAAATTTCCAAAATCAAATTGCAGCTTTCCATACCCCTGCACAACGTTCGTCTTGTTATTATCAAAGCCTTTTTTATAATAGCTCAGGTACTCGTTGTAGACCTCCTTATTAGGTGACAAAGGCGCAGACAAATCTGGGAAATAGGCCAGCTGGGCAAATCTATCCCGCAGATTCAGGTTGCGATTTCGATCGAGCCGAGTGATATTTGCCTGCATAGAGAACGTTAACCAAGTCATCGGCCGCATATTCAGGCCAAACAAAGCATAATACTTATTCAATTTTACCTGGTCGGACACACCCTTATCCTGTGTTGAGCCCGCTGCAAATTGAAAATTTGCACGTGGCCCACCACCGGATAAATTTGCATTCAAATTGTATACTAAACCACTATTGTAATAAGAATCGGTCCAATCGGATCTCCCAAAATAATTCATATTAAGCGAGTCACTCAAATACACTGGATAAGAATCTCCATCATCATACTTGCCATTGGAGGTATATAAATCATAAAATTGCTTTCTGAATTTGTTTTCGTATTCACCATTGATCGTTGTGACATGTGGACGCTCAGCCAATCCCGTATACATGTTGATCGCTATCCGGTTGCTTTTATCGGCTTTATACTCTTTCGTACGAACGACGATAGCTCCATTTGCAGCATTAGGACCATACATCGCCACCGCAGATACATCTTTTAATACTTCAATAGACTTTACCATATCGATATTAATATTTGCAAATAGATTGGTCGCAGGCCCAATACGCTCGAGATTATACGTTTGTACGGCGTAAGCAAAGGGGTGTTCTCCGACCAAAGGAATTCCATCTACAACAACCAATGGCTGATTTTGAAATACATCAATATCAGAAAACAACGGCCTCGAGATGCCTCGAAAGTACATGGGCTGCTTAGTGCCTGATTCGCCGGACGGCTCAGTAACGTACAGTCCAGTGTTATTTCCTTTTAGGTATTGCTGCAGGGAAGAATAAGGTAATAAAGCTTGTTTCTTTAGTTCTACTGGATTTACTTGGCTAGTTTTAATCTGAAATATAGAATCCAATTTCGAAGTTCCAATCTGAAGCTTAAGACTATCGGACGGTGATAACACCTTATCTTGACCAAAAGCAAAAGAATAACAGGCACAGGACCACCCTAAAAGAATAAGCCTATCCAAATACCTCTTTTTAATCATGTACATATAAATGATATATAATTAGGTTATTTTTACTTTTCTACTATTACTGGTTAAAATCACCTAAAAAATAAGGCGAAATTTACTGATTTTTCGAGATAGGAAAATTGGTCGATTCCTCTCAAAAATTTATATTATGCGGTATCAAATAGAATTAATATCATAATTTAAGGTTTTAAGTATAAAATATAAAAACGTTTTAGCATAACACAACATAATGGAATGTTAAAACGGATCGGTTTGCTTAATTGGTCTACACTTATCTCACTTGGTTATAATGAAGATATATAGAAAAATGAGAAAAAAAAACTTTATGCGTTATTTTTTTTGTTTGCTAAACTGGTTTAGTAATTAACATTAAGCAATTTATAGCTCAAAAACTGGTTTTTTACATTAATAAAATATGATTTTGCTAAAATGACAGATTCAATTAATTTTTTTTCAAATTGTAACGTCATTCCGCAAATGAATCACAAAACGAATGGACAGTTTCGTACTTAAATGACTAGTAAGTGGATAGCACTATCCCTTCAGATCGCAGGGAAAATAAAAACCCCTCGTAAAGGAGGGGTGTGCATTATAGGATTTTATCTTTTACTCTTATCTATTCGGTTTATTACTCATCTCGAAGACTAATTCACCGCCATCTATAATGCTACTATAAGGTAGTCGCAGATCAGCTAATCTTCGTCCATTTAAAGAAACGGATTTAACGTAAATATTCCTTTCAGACTGATTATGGGCAACTATAGACAGGCTGCGTCCATTTTCAAAATTTACCTTTGCCGATTTTACCAGAGGACTGCCAATCCAATAACTATCTTCCCCAGGTGCAACAGGATAAAAACCCAGTGCAGTAAATAGATACCAGGCCGACATCTGTCCACAGTCGTCATTACCGCCTAATCCCGCATGACCATTATGGTACTGATTTCGGATGATTTGTCTGACACGTGCTTGAGCTTTCCAAGGATTCTTGGTGATGTTGTATAAATAAGCCACATGGTGGGAAGGCTCATTTCCGTGGACGTAATTTCCGATAATACCATCTCGCGTAATATCCTCTGTATGCTCAAAATACTTATCCGGTAATTCCATTGTAAAAAGAGAATCCAAATAAGTCTCTAAGCGCTGCTTACCTCCCATGACTGCCATCATTTCGGTAGGCTGATGCGGTACATAAAGGCTGTAATTCCATGAATTACCTTCAATAAATCCCTGTCCATGTGTATCCAGCACATCAAATTTCTCCTGAAATTTACCCGCTGAATCCTTGGGGCGCATAAATCCAATAGCGGGATCATAGAGTGATTTCCAGCTTTCAGCCCGCTTAGAAAATGTGTTATAGATATCCTCTTTCCCCAATTTTTTCGCTAGTTGCGCGATACACCAATCGTCATATGCATACTCCAATGTATTAGAAACTGATGTTCCCGATACATCTGCAGGAACATATCCCTTATCAATATAAGCACCGATCCCCTCATATTGACGCGTATTTGCTGTTTGAACGCACGCCGCTAACGCCGCTTCCGCATCACCTTTATAGACGCCCTTAAGTATGGCATCAACAATAACAGACACCGAATGATAGCCGCTCATGCACCAGTTGTCATTCGCATAATGCGACCAGATGGGCAACATCTTCAATACACTCTGGTCATAATGAGCCAGCATGGATGCCACAATATCTGCATTACGGGAAGGGTTGATTAAATTCAACAAGGGATGAAAAGCCCGAAATGTATCCCATAGCGAAAAAGAGGTATAATTCGTAAAACCTTTGGCGCTGTGCACCTCCTGATCCAAGCCTTTATACTCACCATTAACGTCCATATAAACCGTCGGCATTAAGCTGGCATGATACATCGCTGTATAAAAATTGACAAGATCTTCCTTGTTCAACATTTCAGCTTCTATCTTATGCAGTTCCTTTTCCCAAGCCTCCTGGCCTTTCTTCACGTACCCATCAAAATTCCAGTCGGGAGCCTCAGCCTCCATATTGGCCAATGCATTCTTCATACTTACAGGACTTAAAGCTACTTTCAGCAGTATTGCTTCGTGTGCCTTTGTATCGAAATCCAAATGAAGCTTCATGTTATGAGCCGCTAAATCGGGGAAATTATTGCGTTGATCGAACTTACGCCAAAAACCATTATAGACAGATTTCCCATCTTCATATTTAGCGCCATAATTTTTAAAAGCTTTGGATGTCTTTATAGCAAAATACACCGTACGGGTTCTTGACCAACCGTTTGTCTGACGGTATCCAACTAACGTAGAATCGTTCAGTACTTTCACAACAGTCCAAACATTTTTTCCTTCGTAATTATAGATCCCAGCAGTTAAATCAACAATTAGATGTGACGCATCAGACTGGTTGAAAGTATACCGATGTATACCCACTCGCGTGGTCGTCGTCAACTCTGCTTTAATCTGATGTTTATCCAGTAAAACACGGTAATAATTGGCTTCGGCCAATTCGTTCGTATGGCTATATGGAGATCGATAACCATCTTGAGGACGATCAGCTGTACCTGGATTTAACTGAACTTTACCTTGGGTAGGCATAATCTGTATATCACCAAGATCGGAGTGACCGGTACCGCTAAAATGCGTATGACTGAATCCCACAATCGTGGGATCATCATACTGATAACCGGCACAATATTTATAAACATCACCATTATAGCGGCCATTGACAGCATAAGATAGCGTATCCGTATCCGGGCTTAACTGTATAGCACCAATAGGAACTGTAGCGCCCGGAAACGTATGACCCATCCGCGCCGTACCAATAAGCGGTTTAACGTACTGGACTAACTTAGTTTCCTGGGCCTTTAATACAAATGGAATACTAAGTAATCCCCAAAAAGCCAAACGTTTTATATTCATCACTTATGAATTATAATTTAGGATTTTTACTGTAATCCGTCCATAGCTCATCGATCGTCTTTCCAGTTTGTGCTTTCCAGAATGAATCGTTATAGCTTTTGCTACGCATTGCCGCATCCAATTTTTTAACAAAGTCTTTTTTTACATGCGTATTGATCCAATAGAGAAATCTGGCAGTAACGCGATAAGAATCGGTGTATTTCTGATTGTCGCTATAATCTGGCAGCTTCCAATTTGCACCTGCATTGTCAATTCCATCATCAAATCGGACAAAATCCGCTATCCCTTCCGTAATCCACCACGGACCGGCCCCATCAGGATACGCTTGAACAATATGCATTACCTCATGGGTAACCACGTCAATATCACCTGGATTTTTGGCAAACCATCCCGGGCTGTAACGGACAATTCCGCCAGCCGTAGCAGCAACACCTTTGTAGTCTGGATCAATAACAAAAGACACTTTTTTTAGGGTCTTATTATTATATTTCTTGGCTAGTTTGGGGTAGTTTTCAAAATAAGCCGAAATGAGCCGATCTTTTAAAGATGGACTAAAATCTTTGTCCTTATTAATCCAAATCAATGTATAACCACCTTTGCTGATACTATCAACATCCACAGCAACCTTACGGTCACTTTCTGTATGTCTCCAGTTATCTTGCGCGAAAATCGAACAAGAACAGGCCAAGCCAAAGATGGTAAGGCCTACTTTTAGATTTCTAAAGTTTATCATAACTCAAATGCTTATTTCTTTTTGTTCGATTTCACCTTGATATTTGATTGCAAATCTGTTGTCATAGAATATGGCACAGCATTTTTGGATGCTCCCCTAGTATAGTTAGGTTTTGCCCCCATATCAAAATGCAGTGCCCCACCTTCATGCAAAGCTTTGTGACTTAACCAGTTTTTTCCATACTCCTTACCGTTCATCTGTAGTGCATTTACATATACATTTTCGGACGAATTCTTAGGAGCATCGATGATCAGTGTCTTGCCATTTTCAAACGTTAACGTCGCCTTTTTAAATAATGGCGCTCCAAGCACATATTCATCGGTCGCAGGACAAACCGGATAGAATCCTAAGGCTGAAAAAACATACCATGCCGAGGTTTGACCATTATCTTCATCACCACAATAGCCATCAGGCGTTGGTTTGTACATTCTGTCCATTACCTGACGCACCCAATATTGCGTTTTCCAAGGTTGACCAGCGTAATTGTAAAGATACGGCATATGTTGAATGGGCTGATTACCATGCGCGTACTGTCCCATATTGGCAACTTGCATTTCGCGAATTTCATGGATAATACCCCCATAATAGCTATCATCGAAATCTGGAGACTGAACAAATACCGAATCCAACATACGCACAAATGTTTTTTCTCCGCCCATCAGATCGATCAGCCCTTGAACGTCATGGAATACGCTCCATGAATAATGCCAGCTGTTTCCTTCTGTGAACGCATCCCCCCATTTCAATGGATTGAAAGGAGTCTGGAATTTTCCATCTTTATTTTTTCCACGCATAAGATTGGTCGATGGATCGAACAGGTTCCTGTAGTTCTGTGCACGCTTCGCATAGAGATCAATTTCAGCTTTCGGACGGTTCAACGCTTTTGCTAATTGATAAATTGTAAAATCGTCGTAGGCATATTCCAAGGTACGTGCCGCATTTTCATTGATTTTAACGTCATAGGGCACATAGCCCAAGCTATTATAATAATCAACACCCTTTCTACCAACTGCACTCATTGGTCCCTCGTTATTGGCCCCATGCTGCAACGCTTCGTACAACTTATTGATATCGTAACCGCGTATTCCCTTGATGTAGGCATCCGAAACTACCGAAGCAGAGTTGTTACCAACCATAATATCCGCGTATCCAGGACTACTCCACTCAGGTAAGAAACCGCCCTCCAAGTAAGCATTTAAGAGACCTTCCTGCATTTCCTTATTGATAGAAGGATACATCAAGTTTAAGAACGGATACAATGCTCTAAAGGTATCCCAAAATCCAGTTCCTCCAAACAAATAGCCCGGAAGTGTTTTTCCATTATACGGACTGTAATGGACAACTTTACCCTGCGCATCAATTTCGTAGAGTTTGTTCGGAAAGAATAAGGTCCGATACATGGTCGAATAAAATGTGCGCAATTGATCAATATCATCGCCTTCAACTTTAATTTTCCCTAACGTGGAATTCCAGATCTGACGTCCATCTTCTTTAACTTGATCAAACGACTTGTCCCCCAACTCATTTAAGTTTAATAAGGCTTGTTCGGCACTGATAAAGGACGAGGCAACTTTCACCTGAACGGGTTTCGTTTTATCCTTTACCTTAAATCCAACAATAGCGCCAGTGTGGTCACCTTTGATCTGGAGCTGGCCATCCTTTTTCTCTTTCCCTTCCCAAGTAGCAACATTTGCAAACGGTTGATCGAAAACCAAAACAAAATAATTCTTGAAATTCGCAGGCAGTGGACCACGGGCGTATTTTGATGAATAGCCAACGATCATATTTTTTTCAGGGATAATCTGAACTTCAGACCCCTTTTCATACGCGTCCAACACGATATAAGCGTCGTCTGTCTTATTAAACGAAATCCTAAACATAGCTGCTCGTTCCGTTGGTGTCATTTCCGCAGTGACATCGTGATCTGCCAGATAGACCGAATAATAATAAGGTTTTACGATCTCAGCTTTATGTGAAAACCAGCTCGCACGTTCATCTTGATCAAAGACAGGCTTTCCTGTCACTGGCATAATGGAAAAGACGCCATAATCATTCATCCAAGGCGACGGTTGGTGGGTTTGTTTCAAACCACGGATCTTATCAGCAGTATATTGATACTGCCATCCATCACCATTTTTTCCTGTTTGCGGAGTCCACATATTCATTCCCCAAGGCCGCGCGATTGAGGGATAGGTATTTCCATTGGACAACTCAAATTTGGATTCGGTACCCATTAATGGATTAACAAGATCGACAGCATCCATTTGCTGTCCTCTAAATTTCTGAGCCAAAACCGGTTTTGCGCAAAACAAACCAAAAGACAATAATGAACCCAGAAAAAGGCTTAAAGATTTATTCATTATTTAGGATATATAAATTATTTCTACTAAAACGTATTAGTAAAGATATAAAAAAGAATACTAAATCAAAACAAACCATAGGAATTGAGCCGGAAGGTCTTATGATTTTTACAATACAGGGGTTACAAATCGAGCTATCGCCGTATGCTACCTCCGGATCAATTTGGTTGAAATAATATATTCTTTAGGCGTGGATATCCCCTGATCTATTTCCTTTAACAAAACTTTCACACAAGTTTTAGCCATAGGTTCTAATGGCTGTTGTATACAGGAAATTTTAGGGTTTAAAATATCAAACAACTCATGATCATCAAAAGAAAGCATCGGAAAGGCATAGTGATTTTCATCCGCTGGCCGCAGTGCTTTTAACCCAAGGATACACAGATAATTTGTCGTAAAAAAGAGACCATCTAACCCAGTCTGCTTCGCTGCCCAATTTTTCAACATACGCGCCCCCTTTTGCTTCAGTTCTTGATAGTGTAATTGCAGGATGCGAGGCTCCATACCGTAGGCTTCACAAAAATCCAAATAGGCACCTTTACGCCCCAACATTTGCGGCTGATCGGAATCGATGGTTACTAATCCAAAATCTTGGCAACCGATAGATTTCAAATGATCGCAGGCTTTTTTTGCACTAACGTCATTATCAATGTGCACATAATGGGTCTCCACATCTGGAGAATTTCTATCAAAGACTACTAGTGGAACCCTATGTTCCAATATTTTTCGCTGATATGCTTCCAGATCTACTGTTGGAGCTAAAATAATCCCCTCCACCTTCTTTTCCAACATTGAATCGATGATATCCCGCGCATTTTGTGAATCTCCAAGGGTACTACTGTAGAGGACGTGATACCCTTTTTTTCGAAATAATTCCTCCACATACAAAGCAAATGGCCCAAAAAAAGAATCCCCGATATTTTCCACAATCAGACCAATGGTATTTGATCGCCCTGTTGCTAAACTCTTTGCAAGCGCATTAGGCTTATAACCAACTTTCTCAACGTAAGCAAGTACGCGATTTTCCAATTCCTTACTAATGCGAGCTCGCTCGGCTTTGTGATTGATGACTAATGAAACAGTGGATTTAGAAACATTGAGCTCCTGTGCAATTTCTTTAATTGATTTGGCCATAAAAGCATTTTCATAAAATTAAGGTGAAATTAGAAAATAAATATGAACATATCGGAAATTACAATTGATAGCAGACAATAAATTAACATTCCACTCTTTACTATACAAAAGAATTAGACTGACAATGAATAACAAACAAAGGCTCCTTTACCCCAAAAGATATTTCTGACTACATGTAGATTGGTAAAACATCACCCCAACTGCGGGTCAGTCTTCGAATGGCTTCCAGTCTCGACGCGACCGGCAAACTCACGTACAAATTTGGTATCCGCCGCATGTACAGTCACATCATACCAACCATGGATTTTGTGGGATTCCACAATCCATTTGATAGACATTCCTTCGGCAAGTACACTGGATTTCTTCCAGGTGCTGTAAGCGTTATCCACGGCATGTACACGGACCGGGTTTTTTCCATGATTATAAATCTCCAGCACAAGATTGCCTGTCAACTGGCCTTTCTTCCCGATTTCATAACTTGCTTTAACAGACAGCGGTTCGCCCTCTCCTTTGAATCCGCGCATGAATCCGTTTGGTCCATATACGGTCAGATCATAATAACCATCGCTAAAATCCGCTAAGTTCCAGTCAAAACTAAGCTGTTGCCCCGCAATAACAGCAAATGGCCAAAAGCTTACGCCATCTTTATAGCTGGGTCCACTATAGATATTAAATGGGCTATTTAGCGATTTATTGCCAAAGATGCGATTACCTGCTTCCATTGTCAGATGAATCTGTTTTTGATGTTTAACAAAAGACTCATTCACATAAAGTTCATACGCTAGCGCACTCGAGTTTTTCTGACCTTTTTCCTGTCTTGCCAGTAAAGTGGAATGACCCTTAGCCCGCAACCTCGCAGCCTCCTCTTCCGACCATACGTGAAAATTATTGGGTAGCGGTTTCGATTTTGCCTGATCAATAACATAGATCTGCTGATTCCTATCCAGAAAGGGTAAATCAACAACATCCGCTCCTTCAGCTTTTCGAAATACCGATGTCAAATCGCCCGTAATCGCCCGGCGCCACGAACTGATATTGTCCTCCTTCACCTGCCTACCGAGCTTTTTCTCAAAGAAATGTTCCATAAACTGAATGGTCGATGTAATATCGCAAATCTCAGAGTTTACCCACCCCCCTCTTGACCAAGGAGATGCGACAATCAACGGTACGCGGTAACCAAGTCCAACAGGACCTTCCGTTGCATTGCCTCTATCCGCAACATCGGCGATCTCCTGAGCCAAACTCACATATTCACCACTATAATCTAATGTAGGTGAAGTTTTTCCAGAACGCTCATCTGCAGGATTAGGTGCCACAAAAGGTGGAACGTGGTCGAAATACCCATCGTTCTCATCATAATTGAGAATAAAGATAGTCTTCTTCCAGATTTCGGGATTCTCCGTCAGAATATTCAATAGTTCAGACACATACCAAGCACCATACATAGGTGCACTCGGATGGTCTGAGAAGCTTTGCGGTGCTACAAGCCAAGACACTGCGGGTAACTTCCCAGATTTCACATCATGTCTAAATTGGTGTAAAACATCTCCCTTAGGAACAGTAATCTTTTCACCTTCATGTGTCACCACGCTTGTCTCACGATAGAAAGAATCACCCTCATTCGTTTGGAAAGCGCGTTCATGCAAGGCACGCTGTTCTTTAGGAAGCTGCTGAAAAGCATGATCCGTAAGTCGTGCCAAATGTTTTTGATAGCTATTCAGCTGCTCCTTCTTCTGCTTGAGTTTATTCTGTGTTTTCTGGACACTCTCAGAGCTATTATTAGCTAATGCTTTTTCAAGTTCTTGAATCTCCGCTGGTAATTCTGCAACACGTCTACGCATAAAATCAAGATGGCTTTTCTTGAATTCAATATGATATTGTGCAAACCATTCCAAATTATTGTCCGTGAAATTACCCAACAGATCCTCACCGTCTAAGCCGCTTTCTATGCTGACTTCATTTTGGTAGACTTTCCAGGAGATCCCTGCTTCTTCCAAACGCTCAGGAAAAGTCTTCCAATGTGCCCAACGGTTAAAATAGATATCTGAATTCCGCACTAATGGCTTCGCTCCTTTATGTGGTACACAGGTTCCCGTCCAAAAGAAATGCCTATTGGTTGTTGTACCTGTAATAGACGAACAGAAATGCTGGTCACAGATTGTAAAGGCATCAGCCAATGCATAATAAAAAGGGATATCTTCACGTGTATAATAACCCATTGTCAAAGGGATCTCTTTTAAGCTCTTGCCCCCTGGGCGTTTAGCGTCGATCCAGTTATCATGCTTTCCATTGTTACGGGCTGCCATCTGATTTTCCCAAGAATGCGGTAAATCTCCCGTCCAGGCAGCATTTGAGTTTTTGATATCCAGTCGGAACGGCGAATAGGTCTTACCTGCAGCCGAGGACTGCAACCATACAGGGTTACCATTAGGCAATTTAATCGCCCGTGGATCATTGAATCCCCGAACACCATGAAGTGTTCCAAAACTATGATCAAAAGAACGATTCTCTTGCATTAATAATACAATATGTTCGGCATCTAAAAAGGTACTTCCTGTTATAGGTTCAATCGCCAATGCACGCTGTATGGCATCTGGCATAGCACTCTGTAAGCCAAAAACACCAGCTAACAATGAAGCCTTCTTAATAAAATCTCTCCTGCTATCCATAAATAAATTTGTTATCTCTCTACTAAATTCAATGGTCTAAAGCGAATATATCCATTCGCTGTCGTTTTTAATGTAACGTTTTTAACAAAAATCCCCGCAAACGATTGATCTCATCTGCGGGGATTGTTTTTTTCGAAGGAATTATTTCAAAAGCCACATCAATTGGTTGATTTCATCCTTACCGCCATATTGGCGGGCGAGTGCTTCATCCAGATTTTGTCCGTTATAGTTGTACTCACTGGCTGGATAACGCCAACGAACAGGTATTTTGGTTGGATCATCTGCATTTAAACTGGATTCTGGGTTGATTTTCCATTTTGGGTAACCCGTACGACGATAATCGTAGTAGGGATTTATTCGTCCCTGCAAGAAACTAGCTAAATACTTTTGCGTCATAATTGCCTCAATCTGCGCTTCTTTAGCAGCAGGGAATTGATTACCATAGGAAGCAGTAGCACTGGCGATATAGGCTTCATCCAAGGGCATATTGTGTGTGTATTGGCTAGTATTTGGGGTGTTGTCAGCAATGAATTTCATTGCTGACTCAATACCTTTTTTATACCAATTGACTGAAGACTCTGTAACCCATCCTCTTGCAGCTGCTTCAGCAACTACAAAACATAGATGCGCATAGCTGTACTGTTGCGTTGGTTCGCCACTTACGAGCTCAGTATAGCGATCATTCAATTTAGAATAATCGTTTTTCTTCTTCAAGTCCGCAATATCGCCAAATGCCAATGATGGATCAATACCAACGTATGCTTCGAAATCACTCACTTGCTTGCCATTGGCAATTTGCAAAGCTGATGGATTTGCATAGAAAAATAGCCTTCTATCTTTATACTGCTTCAAACGATCGATAATCTCCGTAGACACAACGGGATAAATAACGAAACTATTACTGATTTTATAAAAAGGATAGGTTTGACCACTTTTATCCGAGCGTACTAACTGAAAATTATCGGCATTCGCTGTGAATATAGGCTTGTTCGTTAGAATCGATTGAAACCGTCCCTTTAAATTCAAATCTGCATCAGCTTCCTTTTTGCTCAATTGGATCAGTACATTTAACGCAAAACTGTTGACAAGCTTTCTCCATTTTGTTATATCTCCACCATACATCGGATCGCCTGCAAATTTTGCTCCGCTTGCAAAGAGCTGATCTGCTTTTTCTAATTCATCAAGAATACCCAAAAAGACTTCCTTTTGGCTGTCGTATTTTGGAAAATATGTTTTGTCAGACTCCCCTTTTAATGCTTCTTTATAAGGTATATCTCCAACACTCATGGTAGCCTCATAAAATTTTACAGCCCTAGCGAAATACATTAATCCATTGTAGGAATTTGCTAACACATCTGTCGAAGCATACTGTCCCATAAAGTGAGCATCATTGATTGCATTCATCGATATACTCCCTTCACCGAATCCGTTATATTGATACCCTTCAACCAATTCCGTCCATGCAATCTCCTTTGTTAATAAATAGGGCTGCATAAATGATTTCTGAGTAGGCTGGTTCGCTAAATTTAATATGATACGAGTCGCTAACATCGAAGAATTCACTTGAACAGGAGTTTCCGGATTCGTGTTTATCTCATCAAATTTTGAACAACTTGCCAATGAGATTAAACTCCCCATGGCAATATATATACACATTTTTTTCGTTTTCATCTTAATTTTACTGGTTTTTAGAAAGTTACATTTAAATTAAAACCTATGTAACGCATAGATGGTGAGTTCAAATCTTCTGAACCTACATCTGGATCAGAAAAACGGTATTCTTTTGTCCAAAGAAGCAAATTCTGCCCAGTAACCCCCACACTGGCACGCTTAGCTTTAAATTTAGATGCTAATTTCTCAGGGACGCGATAATTGAGCGATAGCTCGCGAAGTTTAATAAATGTCTCATCCCAATAATTACGTCTTCCAGAATACGCAGATTTCCAATAGGTCTCATAAGAAACTACTTTATCATTGTCTGCAAAAACACGCGTGTCTTCTGCAATTTGTCCGTATTTATCATACGTAACACCTCCTGAAACGATCTTCACACCAGGTGCAACAAACGTTTTATTACCATTAACGACCTCTTCGTAACGATATGGATTGTCTGAATCAGGATGCGCACCCGTCTGCCATAAACGAGCGTTCATACCTGAATAAGACATTCCTTTTATTCGACCGTCAACACTCAAAGAAAGCGAGAAGTCTTTGTAACGAAATTGATTTGTCAATCCACCGAACCATTTTGGGGCAGTATAACCATACAACTGAGCAGCATATTTTGCAGATATTGGCATTCCCGAAGCATTGTTAACAATCTGACCGTCAGGCGATCTTTCCCAATCCTTTACTGTAATATAATCCGTCCTAGCTCCTGTTTTAACGTATAATGCATCTGCAGAATAAACAGGATCAAGCTTGTGGAAGAATTCCAAGTTTTGCGACATATTTAAAATAATATCCCATTGGAAATTTTCCTTTTTGATAGCAGCTGTACCCAATGTAATTTCATGACCTTTGGTCATTTTCTCCTCTTGCGTATTAATTAACCGCGAAGTAAAGCCTGATGACCCCGATATGGTTGCATAAGTTGTTACATTATGTAGTAGACGATAATAGCGGGTATAATTACCATAGAATCGATTTTTCCATAATCCAAAATCAAAACCGAACTCTGTTAAATCGCGCTGCGTAGGTGATATGGAGTAATCCTTGATTGAATTCGGATAAGAAGCGGTTGGCAATCCATCCCACACATTGTTGCTAATTGTAAAGGCCTGGTTTATTTCATATGGAGAAGGTACTGTCTTCGTAACGGCCCAAGATCCACGGATTTTAAACATATCCAACCAAGCTGGCTTATTTCCTATAAGATCACTTACGACTATACTACTTGAAACTGAAGGATAAAAATAGGAACGTTGTTCTTTAGATAAAGCCGAAGACCAATCGTTACGTCCTGTCGCTTCTACAAAAACAGCATTACGCCAGGAGACAGAAAGGCGTCCATAGGTGCTGTTGACCATTTCTTTTGTTTTACTTTCAACAGTCGACACTGGATCAATTGAGTTTCGAAGTGAGTAAAAACCTGGAATCGATAACCCATTGACTGTCGTAGCTGTAACGGCATTGTCACGTCGATAAAAAAGAGCACCGCCCACTAATCCGTCGAAGCCAAAATCACCAACTTTCTTTTTCGCTGTAAAGATTACGTCATTTGTTGTACTAAAACCATCCTGATTTTGCATCCAATACTTTCCTTTACTGTCAAAGCCGGAATATCCCCCCCTCGTACCATAAATGCCCATTGGATTGCGTTGCTCTCGTCTTTGTCCATAATAATCATATCCTGTACGTACCATCAGTTTCCCCCAATCAGAAACCTTATAATTCAAGGTCAAGGCAGCGTTCATCTTATTAACCAGCTCAGGGGTAACCTTCTCATAGGCCGTTAAATATGGATTATCATACCAGGCTTTATACATCCAATTTTGAGATTGATCTTTAATCAACCAATAATCTTTGTAATCCTGTAAATTATACTCAGGCCCAGTCCAGACGAGAATATTGTAAATATATCCCTGATCATTATATCCTGCGCCAAAATTACTTGTTGCTGAACGACGGTTATAGGCAAGGCGCGTTTCTATATCAACTTTTTCGCTAATCTTGGTCTGCCCAGCGACAGACATGTTTGTCATATTCAGCTTTTGGTTTGGATATTGCCCTTTATTATAGATATGATTGATCGACGTTCTAATACTTCCGTGTTCACCCTGATTGGTAAAACTCACGGAGTTATTGGATATAAATCCCGGCTCAAGGAAATTCTTAAAATTGTCCTTGCCCCGGGAAAGCAACTCCATCTCTTCTAGTTGTTTTGTCTGTGGGTTCCATTGTTTGGCTGTACGCCCAATATCCAGTTTATCTCCCCACACATAATCATCATTATTAAACTTTCCCCCTTCACCTGAAGAGTAACCATGTTGTACCTCGGGCAAAGCTAGATAACCCGAAAAAAACATGTTATTGCTATTGACGGAGATCTCCGTTCCTTTTTCCGCAAGTCCCTTTTTTGTCGTAATCATAATGGCCCCACCAGCCCCCATGCTACCGTACAAGGCCGTTGCGGTTGCACCTTTCAGAACGTTCATATCTTCGATATTATCTACCGGCACATCACGTAGGGTAAGATTTTCATAGGCGACACCATCGATCACCAAAATAGGTGTTAGTCCCCTTACTTGGATTTGGGGTGTACTGTTAAACTCCGTACTGTTCAAAACACGGACACCCGAAATACGTCCGGTCAATGTGGTTCCTACATCAACCCCCTTTACACGCGTCAGATCATCACCTTTAATGCTTTGCGTTGCATATCCCAGTGCTTTTTGTTCTCTCTTTATACCCAGTGCCGTTACAACAACTTCACCGAGCTCTTCGGAAGATTTGCCTAACTTAATAACATCAGCATTTGAAGCGGATACTTCACTTGTCTGATAACCAATATAGGAGATCAATAAAATGGCATCGTCTGCCACATTTGCAAATCGAAAAGTGCCTTGCTGATCGGTCGTTGTTACTTGTGTACTGCCTTTAACACGTACCGTGACTCCAGCGATAGGCTGCCCCGTTTCTTGGTCGACAACCTTTCCTCGGATCTCTTTGGCTGCATTAGAAACCGGCTTTTCGTTTTTAACCTTAGTATCGTTGCCCGTTTTCCTCGAGATCACATAAAGCTTCTCATCAATTTTTTTGACCTCAAGATTTCCGTTAGAAATGGTCTGTATAAATTGAACGATTTGCTCCTTTTTCAGTTTATCAAGGTCGGCGGCTTCATTGATCTTTTGGTTCGAGATAGAAGCATCATAACCAAATTTGACGTTAAATTTCTGTTCCATTCGCGTGAGGAGTTTCCCAATCCCTTCACTGGTAGAAAATTGTGAGGCCAAGGTATGAAGTGCGAGCGACTGAAAGAGCAGTGCACTTCCCATAAGTTTTAAATAGTAATTGGTCCTTTTCATAAATTACTTCTTATAGATAATTGTTTGATTAAATGCGGTATTAAGCATCTTGAGTGACTTTTCTAAATCACTAGCAGGTAGATAACCCGTATAACTTTCAGTCCGGAAGGAATCGATTAATTCAAGATGACTATCGGGATAAAGATTATTTAGATCGGCTACGATCTGCATGAGTGGAACTTGATTAAATGACAAGAGATCACTCTTCCAGTTCGATGCAATGCTCGTATCCGCTTTGGCAACATTAAATTGTCTTTGTCGCATATCGTAGGCGACTTTTTGGCCAGGGGTAACAAATGAATATTGCCCGGCACGTGAGACCCGTACTTTACCATGACTCAACACGAGACTGCTACGTCCTTCAGAACAATTTAAATTAAATGCGGTGCCTAATACGCGTACATCAAAGTCGCCAGAACTGGCGATTACAAAAGGTTGTTCAGCATTCTTAGCTACTTCAAAAAAAGCTTCCCCCGAAAGCTTAATCCGACGTAAACTGTCTGTATCAAAATCTGACAACAATTCAATATGTGCACCTTGCCGAAGAGAAACATGTGTACCATCGGGCAATACAAGCTGCTTAACAAATTTTGTCGGATTGGAATAATGAACAATTTCAGAAACTTTATTAATCTCTTGTTGGCCCTTAAATTTAAATTGGAAGAGGCCAGCAAGACCGATTAAAAGTAAACAGGCAGCGGCGGAAATGACAGACCACCGTCTTTTCCAAATAGGTATTAAGCGCGGAGTCAATGACGAACCTGTAATTGTAAAGAAGATATCCTCGGAAGTCGTTTTATTTAGTTCACAATCGCGATTGTCCAGCGAAACTATCTCCTCGACATCTGGAAGTTCATCCCTGTCACAAGAAGTCAGTAAATCAAGAAATATGGCGTTTTCTTCGGGACTAAGTTCTCCCTTAAGGAATTTTTTATATAAAGCAGCTATTTTGGAATTCATCATTCTATGCCCATCTTTAAATACATATACGTACCTAGATGACCGAAAGACGATGCGGTTCTAAAAAATTTTTAAAAAAATCAATAGGGCTATTGAAATCTCAAAATGATCAAGAATATATTGCCGAACAAACTTGTTGCCCTTAACCAATTGATCACGGACGGTATTGACGGAAATCCCAAGCCTATCTGCAATTTCCTGATTATCCAAAAACTCTTCTTTACTCAACAAAAAGATTTCGAGTCGCGATTTTGGGAGTTTTGAAATGGCCTCACGATAAACTCGCTCCAAATCTTTAAACCGAATTGCTTCCTCATTCGAATTGTCTACCAATTTGGTCCAATCGATATCTGTAGCCTGAAATTGGAATCTGACCTTTTGTTTCCGCAATTCGTCAAACACAAGGTTCCGGGCAATCGTATAGAGATAAGACTGTGGATTTTTATTACCATCCAATTCTTCCCATTTTTTCCAAATGCGGGAGAAGGCTTCTTGTACCAAATCTGCGGCAGCTGGTTCTTCTTTAAGGTGTAAATAAGCATATTTATACACTTTATCCTTGTACAGCAAAAAGAATGTTTTAAAATCCAGGACATTATTATTTTCAATAGGCATTCTTCATCACTTATAATTGATCCTACAAGTTTAGTGAGAATTTTTTAAAATATACCATGAGACGCACATCATATACGACCTATAAATCGCAGTTTTACAAGTGATAACACTTTAATTATAATGAATTTATATTAAATTAACACAATGGGTAATCGGCGCTCCATTAAAAATACTGTGATCACTGAATCATATAACCTTATACATCCTGGACAAGCTGGAAATAAAAAAGTCTCTTTGCAATAAGCAAGGAGACTTTTTTTTATGGTCCTGTAATTTTATAGCAGACTACACGAGCTATTTTAATAACGGAAATGGTCCTAAAAAGTAAGTTCCGCGTTTATAGAAACGGAGAAAGAAATCAAGTACCTTATCGTTCACAGGAAAGAAAAATTGCTTATCCACCTCTGCCTTAAATAGATTAATATAATACTTAGGTAACTCGCTTGGAAAGAAATCTTCAACCAAAAGATTCAAGAAATACCGTGCATAAGGCAGTTCTTCCTCACTATCCTTCACTATAAAGCTGTTAGTATCTAATGGAAAAAATTCTTCTATGCCGCCGAACACTTCCAAACCAGTTTTAGGATTAAAGAAAACCGTCACTTTAGCATCTTCTGTAAGATCCAGGTTTGATTCAGGAAGCGGGGATTCTTCTTTACTGGGATATTTTTGCTGATATTTCTTAAAAAAATCAGTTGCAAATTCCTTTACTTCTTTTCCTTCCATAAACGCAACTGCTGCCTTATGTTCTGCTTGGAATAATTTGCCCATATCTTTCAGCTGCTTTTCAGTTTTCTTTAAGCTCTTATCCTTTCCATTCAATGCCTCAATACGATACGTCATCTCATACTGCTCAGGTAAATCAAAATTTACTTCGTCGGGGTTAACAACGGTCATGATTCCAGATAAGTTCCAGGCATCTTTCCATGGTACAATTTCCATGTAGAAAGATAACGTTTCTGTAGGCTCAACAAATTGCTGTATGGAGTCCTTAAAGATCTTAAACGGAGTTTTTGTGCCGATATGCTTTACATGCACATACAGCTCGTCTGTCTTTACATATTCAAAAAAGCTATTGATGCGGTTACCTAGCGTTTTGACAATACGGTATAGCGCATGTTCCTTTCCTATCACCTCAGCGACAAATTCAGAAGCCTTCAATGCAAACAAATGTAGTCTATAATTATTGAAGTGGTTGTCTCGCACACGATAGATCATCTGTTGTAATTGATTTTGGTCGTGTTGATATCGTCCAATCTCAGCAACTTGCATCAAATGATTCAAATTGGTATTATATTCGCCCGCCGTCAGGTAATTTGTAGCAACAAGTTTCTCTATAAAATTACGGACGTCAAAATAACTCGCACCTTCTTCCAAAACATATTCTAGCTTTAACTTCTCATTTTCAGGCGCAACCTCATAATGCTCTTCCAAAATTGAATAGGCCAAATCTGTAATCAACTGAATCAAACGTCCACGTGGATCGATAAACAAATGTGGATTACGTTCGCTGAAAAACAACCAAGTCAATACAGCAATATCTTCGCTATTAATATCCTCGGCGTAATAATCTGTCAAGGCATCATCAGTATAGAAAGGTAGAAGTTGATTATACAGTTCTGTATGGATTGTTCTAAATGCGGAAAAAATTCCTGTTTTTGCGATAACATCTTCTAAGTAACAGGTCAGATAGATACTCAATGTTTTTAAAGTATCTGTATGTATTAGATCATTCGTTTCTTGCTCCTCAAACCAAAGCGTAGATAAACTATCATTGATTTCATTTGCAACACGTAAATAATAACTATCTATTTCATTTGTTTTTTGATAAGTGTGGTGTGCAATCCAATCTTGAATAAAAATTCTGTTTCCTCTCATATGAAAAATGCTAAAACCAAAAGTAGCCAAATTTTCGAAATATCCATATGGGCAAAATATAAACATCAATTAAAATAGTAGACTGTGGTTAAAGCAGTCACAAATAGCAAAAGATACCTAACTATTCGAGGTATAATTTACTAACACTGTCCACTGAAGCACTTGCAATTAGCGTAATTCGAGAAATTATACCCGCCAAAAGAATAAAATTGCCACAAATAAAAAGAAGAGATACCCAAATAGATATCTCTTCTTTTTATTAAAAGTTAAAAGGGATCTGTCAATCACCCTGTAGCAATCACATTCTTACTATCACCAAAATGATCTTGCAACGTAGGATTCAAAATAGCGCATGTTTTCAATAAATCACGTACCGGATATTTGGCCACAACATCTTCCAGGGCCGCCAAATGCCGTTCGTGGTGTACATCTGTTCCTACAAAATCATACATCCCCGATTTAATCATAGTTAAGGCTGTAGATTTCACTTCAACACCATAATAACGACTAATTGAGAGCAAATTAAGCTGTAACATGCACCCTGCATCCTTGATCTGCTTATACATATTGAAGTTGTAATGATAGTAGTTATAACGCTCTGGATGTGCCAAAATAGGTTGATAGCCCAGATTTTGTATATCCAATATGGTTTGAAATAGCGCTTTGGATTCTTGTAAGTAGGACATCTCGATCAATACATATCCCCCCGGCATAACACACAACTCATTCGATTGGATGAGATTTACAATACCGTCATCAATCATATGCTCTGCAGCGGAATGGATTTCCGGCATATTAGGGAGCCCCTTCATACCAGCTAAAAGCTTACCCTTAGCCGCTTCAATCGTACGAATTGAATTTGGATGTACACCATCCATAATATGCGGTGTACAGACATATTTCTCAAAGCCCATCCTTCCAAGTCCTTTCAACAGTGTCAAGGATTGCTCAATAGATTGACTTCCATCGTCTATTCCAGGCAGAATATGGTTGTGCATATCCACTTCCAAGAAGGCCAATTTTCCCACAACCTTTACTTTTGAATCCTGAGTTTTTTTCCCAAACAGTTTTGAAAATATCCCCATATTGTGCTGTATAAATCGTTTAGTTAGTCTATTAAAGTAGTTTGTTAAACACCAAATGTACCATAAACAAGCCAAATAAACTTAATATTATTTTAACATTATGAAAATATAACCATAATATTACAAAATTGATCAAAACAATAGTGTAATAAATTTGTTTTGACCGCCTTTTAGTTACTTTTTATTTAATTCTTTGATAATCTGATCCATTAAATAACTGACTGCGCCATCGCTTGTCTGAGGTAACCGTGTAGACATTTCAACTTCAGCGCGGTTGCCTACGATTCCTTTGGAAGTAATTGCAGTACTGCCATATTGATTGAGTTGTGTCAACATTTCTTCCCATTGTTTCCCTGGTGAAACACCCATTTCCTTTAACATATCAGGCAGCTTTTTTAAATCCATCGCCGCCGACATCTTATTTTGCTTCATCAGCTTGATGAAATCTTTGTTTGTTGGACCACTCATCTTATTTTGACGGATGTCATTTAAAGACAGAGAATCATTACTGACCATAACCAAATCCTCCTTTAGAAGAACATACATTGGAACATCCACATTTTTCTTGGTTGAAAATGCATAAATACCATCATGGACTTGGCCAACATGCTTTGAAACAGCCATTTCTAAGCCTTTTTTGATCAAGCGTTGATCCTTTGATGTAAACATCCAAATAAATACAGGAAGTGTTTCTTCTTTGGTCTTTTTCACTTCGGTTGCATTGTAATCATCGTCATAAGTATAATCGATGTAGTCTTTCTTGAATTTACGAAGACCGTTAACAACTACAAGATGGTCGCCCGGCATTACTTGAGCAATTGCTTTTTCATCTAGTGCTATTTCGAGCGCCATCAGCCCCCATTCTAAAACATCCTGTTGCGGCCCCAGCAAACCACCATAATATTTTGCCATATAGGCCGGCATTTCTGTCAGATAAGCTTCCGAATTAATATTCACATTGAAGAAACCTAAAGTCTTATCGGTCAAATATTTATTAAACTTAGCATTAGGCTTTTTAGCATACATTCTTTTGGACATCTCAGCAAGCCCTTTATCCAATCCAATAGAACCTTTTAATTTCAGCACACTTCCTTCTTGCGCAAAATCCAATATACCATCTTGATATCCGGTTTTGAACTTATCCAGCTTAATCCCCATGTAATAATAAGGAAGTGAGGTATACGGAGTAAGGCCACGATAAAGATCCTCTACACGGGGAACGTACAAGCGAATAAGTCCCATGTTTTTCTGAACTTTCTCCTGATCAGCACTTGATAGGGACTTGTAATTCCCTGCAAGCAACCGGTTAGCTTCGTTCAACAACCACTTTTCAAGTAAGCCATTGCGGATAGAATCATTTTTTCGATTTTGATCTTCATATGCTGTATAAAGTGAATCATAGTAACTCGGGTCATGCATTTCAACTTCTTCACTCCCAACAACATCCACTACCGGCGGCTGAATTTCTGCAGCAGCTAATTCAACGGTATCCGGGTCTACATCGATAGCAACAGGAGGCGATACCTGCTCAGGAAGCTTTACAGCCTCATCCCACACGACCGCTGCGGAATCCATTGCCACCACTGTAGTATCTGCCCAGGCGTCCTCGTCATCGGCCGGACGTGCGATATAGTCTACCTTCTTAATACCATACCGACCAGCGATTGAATCATTATCGAAAAAAGTGGGATTTGCCGTCGCCGAAATAAATCGAGCAATATGATCGTTATAGACCAACATGCTGCCCGCTTTGAGACTGACGCTGCTGTAGCCATTTGAAAATGCTTTTGGTTCACCGGCTGCATGGAGCAATTGTTCAAATTGCCCCTTATTGTTCAAAGAAAATAAGAATTCCGTAAAACTAATACTATCAGTTTTCCTGGTATAAAAATAAGCAGGCTTAGAAAGGTCGACGCCTAAATTTTTGATATCATTGTTCGCAGAAATACCAGCTTTTTCAAAAAAACCCGCTTTTTGAAGTAACTCGTTCAGTTTGTTCGCATTTGCTTTCTGTACAATATCTTTCAGGTTGAAAGCAGCAATCACTTCCACATCTTCGGGGACCTGTTTGATTAGGTCCTGCGCCTGAGCACTTGCCCCGAAGGACAAACAGGCGAATGCAACTAATATAAATTTTGATTTCATCTTATAAATAATTTTTCAGCTGAACCGGACTTGTTGTTCATTTGCAGTTTATGCGCTAAGCACGTCTCGGTTTTCACCCTATTATGAGGTTATTTTGTTAGTGTGATTTTATTCGCCAAACTCGATTTACCATACACCAGATCCATAAAAGGCAACTTCAGCAGTACCCCTTTTTTATTTCCTGCAACCTTTGCCAAACTGTTTCCCTGAGAGATTACTGGCTTTTCAAAACGTACGATCTGTGTATAGAATGCGTCTGCAAACTGGGTTGTATTGTCGCTTCCCAACTGATTGAATTTTGCTTTCCACTCATTGGAAGCCACAAATTTGCGTTCAAATACATGAGATTGCGCATGATAATAATATCGGTTCGAATTCGATATCTTAGTTTTAAAACGGTTTGCCAAGATATCCGAAAAAGCATTCAACGATTCAATCTGGCTAAAATCACAGGAAATATTAACAATGTAATTGGTAAAATCCGTCTTGTACGCTACATTAGAAATACCTTTAGTCTGCTTCAATAACTGAACAGCAGATCGAATTTCCTTCTCCATTTCGGCTTGAGAAGGTATTCGGATTCCCTTTATACTTTTCATCTTCATTAAAGAAGACACCTTCGTCTTACTTTTACTCAAATTTAATGTCGCCGCAATATGCCCAGAACCGTCTGATTTTAAATCAATCTGTTCAACAAAATCAAAACAACTTGACAATGTCAAAGTCATTAAAAAGGCACAAATCACGCCATAGAATCTTCTCAATTTTCTTTTTGCTTTAAATCCATTCATTAGAACTCGGTACGATTAATAATTTGTCAAATCAATATATGTTTTACATCAGCAGCAAACATTGTGCTATTTTTTCTTATTGACAAAATTATTAAAGTCGCGAAAGCATTTCACTACCTGAATTCAGGGAAAAATGAGAATACATATATTAAACCTACTCCTTCACGAAAGAATTAAAGCCGCTATCTTTAGACCATTGCAGTGTATTATAATAGGGATGTATCCACTTATTTAAATCATTAGGGACATAACAGGACAGTCCGGAGTACCGCAAAATGGGTTTACCCAGAAACCTGGCCGTATTCGCCTTATAGATAACCAATTTCGAAACTGTAGCCTCGATAGCTGTTGTCTCTGAGGGCAACATGTTCTGATGCACAAAATCAAGAAAATCAAAACCAGCGGATAAAGACTTCTCGTCAAAATCCAGTCGCTGTAAGTTGTCGCGATATACCGTTGTCAGGGGGGATTTATTCAGTGCAATATGGACGTTGTTTGCAAGATCCGACCAATAGGCATTATTCACTACAGCTATCGTAGCAGACTGATAGAGGCCTGTTAACTGATTATAAAAATTAAAATATGTTGCCGCTGCAGACCTCAGCCCCCGCTCTAGATTAGGATCAAATAAATCTTTCAAGACCAAATGATAAGGCATACTAGTGGATAACACTTCAGCTGGTGAAGCAATCGTATATTTAGCTTTTTCCCGAAGCTGATATAAGACTTCCACACTCGCCATGGAACAGGCATCGAACATTAAAAAGTCAAGCCCAGAAGGAATAACCGTTTGCAGATCCCTGAGTTCAGTTTTGCTTCCCCTGTCTTCGTTAAAAGACATCAATTTGACACCAACATTTGGCAGCCAGTTTGTTGCATGTGACCATAACACAAGCCCTACTGGACGACTGCCTGCATATGCATTCATAGTCAATAGGATTTGTTTCATTACTTGGGGGCTTGCCGAATCTTGATCCCCATATGATTTGATGACTGTACTTTTAATTTCTTGACTTTGATCGGCTACAATTTTGTAGATTTTGGGCGTGGTGCCCGCCAAAGAGGCATATACATAAACATCGGCGTCCAATCCAACCAACCCCTCTTCCATTGCATTGATGCTGTTATAAGCATCTGAAACCAGGTTATTATTAGCACCAATATAAACCAACAACACACGGCTATCGCTCTCCATTAACTTGTCTCTTTTGTCATTGCAACTATTTAACAGCGTCATAGATAAAATAGACAATACCATCAATACGCGGAACATAATCAAATTCATAGTAAAAACACTTAAAAACAGTAACAAATATATCTAAAAATCAAACTGATACATCAATAAAATAATTATTTACACAAAAGAATACGAAGACTTCATATTAATTTAACTTAACTTAAGTATTTTTGCCATTACTTTATTAACAAACACTAACTATCAATATGATTAAGAAGATCATAACTATTCCACAACAGCATATGTTGCGAATAGCTTGCTTTATGATTGCATCGCTTACATTTAATTCCTGTCAGAAGCCTGAATCTCGAATCGAGCAGCCGGCAGTAAAATTTACCCCCACCATCGTCGGCCAAATCAACACAAAAGCTACCGGAACTACCTGGGAACAGAATGACCAAATCGGTGTATACATGTACAGATCAGGTCAACCGTTGGAGTCAGCGACTGTTATCGACCAGGTCAACAATCACTTGTTCACTTTTAATGGTTCGCTCTTTCAAAGCAACAATTCAATTTTCTTAAACGCTGAAAAAGTGGATTTCATCGCATACTATCCGTATAAATCGCTAACAGATTTTCAATATCCAATTGATTTAAGTGATCAGTCCAATCCCGCAGCTTTAGATCTGATGTACGCAAATAACGCTAAAAACATCGATAAAAGTAACAACACCATCCCGCTTAACTTTGTAAGGCAATTGAGTAAAATCAGTATTCATCTCTCCATTACCAATACCGCTGTACTGGAGGCAAATCAAGTTACGGTTAAATTACCAGCAATAAGCACGCAAGGGGGATTCGACTTAACATCTGGAAAATTGACGGTGAATTCAACGGAGAAAAAAGATGTTCAGGGAAAATTAACGGTAAATGCGAATAAAACAGCTTTAATTGAATTTCTACTCCTTCCGGGTGAAGATATCACCGGAAAGGCAATTAAGTTTGTTGCTTCTAATGGCGATAGCTATACCTGGACGGTACCACAAAATCAAAACCTAAAGCAACTGACCGCAGGTAACAGATACAGCTTTGACATCAAAATCGACAACGGTAAACCGAGCGGTGGAGTCGGTGATTCACAAGCCTATCTAGAAATTCCCAAGATGAACAGTCTCAGCAATGATGAGGTTTTTATACAGCATTTTATGCCGGACGCCAGCGACAGTAGAAACTATGCGATGTTATATGACAAAAAATTAAAAATGGCGTATTGGGTAGCTTATCCGTTATACAGCAGCATTTTGGGATCGGGCAATCGCACGGATGCATGGGGATATGATCCGCAAGTCTCTACGGCTTTTCAACCTAATTTATTTAATGGTTTCAAGCCAAGCGGCTACGACAGAGGACACCAATTACCAAGTGCGGACCGCAACTTAAATACAACCCAAAATAAAACAACGTTTTACTTCACCAACATGACCGCACAAGCTTCACGTCTGAACCAAGGTATTTGGGCAAACCTGGAAACGAAAGTCAGAACCTGGACGGCACAGTGTGATACGATGTATGTCGTAACAGGAGCAATGCCTACAACAAGTACCAATACAGTATTGGATTTCGCGCAGGACAATGATGGCAAAGATATCGCCAAACCCAAATATTACTTCAAAGCACTAGCAATGAAAAAAGGATCCGAATATTATACCATTGCCTATAAGATAAATAATGAAACCCCACCTTCTGGAGTAACCTTTGAAAACTATAGATTATCGGTAAGCGACCTTGAAAAGGCTACAGGATTCATGTTCTTCCCCGATCTCAATGACGCTCAAAAAGCAAATATTAACACCTCTATTTGGAAATAATTAATAAACGACTTAGTCATATCAATTCATTTTAATTATGAAAGTAAACCAACTTTTATTCCTAGCGACTGCAGCAGCAGCCATTACAAGTTCCTGCCAAAAGGCACCTGTTTCAGAACAAGAAATTACTAAAGCGGTAACTTTTTCGTCAACAATCTCCAATCAAGTTACGACCAAAGCAACTGGAGCAAACTGGGAAAGCAACGATGATATCGGTGTTTTCATGAAAACCGGCAGCGGCCTAAGCAATGCATTGGCAAGCAACAAACAGTATGTTACATCGAGTGGAGACGGAAACTTCAAAGCGAATGGCACTACCGAAGAAATCTCTTATCCTGCTGATGGTTCCAACGTAGATTTCATTGCCTACTACCCTTATCAAACAACCATCAGCAACAATGTCTACCCAGTCAATGTAAGCGATCAAAGTCAACAAAATAAAATCGACTTATTATATGCTAATAATGTAACTGGTGCCAATAAAAATACAGCAAACGCCCAATTACAATTTAGCCACAAACTAAGTAAAATTGAATTGACGATTGCGGCCGGAACTGGCGTTAGTTCCCTATCAGGTCTTACCGTAACTTACAATGGATTCAATACAACTGCAAATTTCGACCTTGCAACAGGTACATTAGCTGCTGGCACTAACCCGGCGGCTATCAAACCAAAAACAACCGCTGGAACAACCACTACATCAGCAGAAGCCATCTTATTGCCTGTCGCCAACATTTCTGGAGCAAAAGTTGAATTCAAAATTGGCAATGAAATCTATACGTGGACTTTACCATCATCAACAACTTACGAAGCTGGTAAAAAATATAGCTATAACATTACTTTACAGGAGGAAGCAGGCAACAATACAGCTATTGTAGCTTCAGGAAGTATTGTTGACTGGACCGATGTACCTTCGGGGTCTTATACTATCGGGAAAGACGAAGAAAATGGCGGTGGCACAACTGATCCCGTTGAGCAGACATTATATACTGAAGATTTTGGTTCAACAATAGTTTCATCAAATACGAAGATCGCAGCATTTACAGGCTGGTCAAATACGGCTGTAACCTATACAGATCAATTTGCGGTGTCTGATATTCGCGTATTAAAATCGGGAGATAACTTAACAAACCACGTATGGCTACCGGCAAATAAAGATGCTGAATTGGCTATTAGCAACATTAACACCGAAAAATCATCCAAATTAAAACTTACATTTGATATCGCCGCTAATGTGTTTAACGCAGGTACAAAATTCGACATCAAAGATCTCTCAATAGATTTAAATGGACAAAAATTTAGTCCAACTTCCAAAGTATTATCGAAAGAAAATAATGATGCAAATATTTTTTACACGGTAGAGGTTGATCTTTCCGCAGCAACATCAGTTCCTGCTAGCTCTAAAATTACATTAACAACAACTGTTACAAATAATACTGTTGGTGTCCGCATCGATAATATCGTCTTAAAAGGCCAAAAATAAAATACAATAAAAACATCTTCAAATGCAACACATCCATCATGTGTTGCATTTGTTAGCTAAATACATTTCACTTTTTAACCTCAAGCTATGTATAAAAAATACATACTTTTTGCGCTCTTATCGGCGGCCAGTACCCCTATCTTTGCCCAAAAGGCCAACGTACAGGGTATCGTACGCAATCAGTTGAGCAAAGAACCTTTTTCCAATGTACGTCTCGTCTTTGAAAAAAATCAAAAAACAGTGGTTACGGATTCCAAAGGAAACTTCAATCTACCGAAGTTAAATTCAGGCGAGGAAACCATCCTGATCACGGGCGGTAACATCCAAGAAACTAAAATTACTGTTCAAATCCCGACCTCCGGTCTGCTCAAAATGGAAGACATTTATGTTCTTCCAAGTACTGACAATGATAATATGGTACAACTGAGCATGGCTGCAGATGATTTATTGGATGATGATAACGAATCTTTCGATCAAAACATTTCGGCCAAAATTATCCTTTCCAATGACGTATACGTTAACAAAATTGGTTATCAGCTCTCACAGTTCCGTTTCCGCCTTCGCGGATACAACAACCGATACGAACAAAAATATATCAACGGTGTACATTTCAATGACCAGTTGCGTGGTGTCTTCAACTACGCCTCCATCGGAGCCATCAATGATTTGACCCGAAATGGTGACGAAGACAACGCCATGGATGCCTCGACTTTTACATTCGGCTCCATTGGCGGCTCTGAAAACATCAACATGCGTGCAAGCACCTTTGCGAAAGGCGCAAAGGCAACAGCTACCTATACCAACCGGAATTACTATAGCCGCGGCATGCTGAGCTATTCTACCGGTCTCATGGACAATGGCTGGGCATTTACAGGGTTGATCGGTGGTCGTTATGCCGATAAAGGTTATGTAGAAGGAACATTCTACAAGAATGTCTCTTATGCCCTGTCGATTGAAAAACAATTCCAACAAGGAAAACACAGCTTATCCCTAGTTACCTTTGGTTCACCCGTAGAGCGCGGTCAACAATCAGGCTCCTTTCAGGAAGCCTACGATCTCCTCGACAATAACCTATACAACCCCAATTGGGGTTACCAAGATGGAAAAATCAGGAATTCGCGTGTAGTAACGGCTTACGACCCTACCGCAATCCTTTCACATATCTGGAAAATCGATCCGAACACAAAACTGACTACAGGTATATCACTGCATTATGGCAAATATGCCAGTACTGCATTAAACTGGTACAGAGCAAAAGACCCAAGGCCTGACTACTACCGCAATTTACCTAGCTACTATACACAGCAAGAGGATATTGACAAATATACCGAAGCATGGAAATCCAAAGCAGTATCTCAAGTCGACTGGGCTAGTTTATATAATCAAAACAAGGAAGCGGTAATGAAAGGTGAGCTTTCAGCACTATATATGGTCGAAAAACGTCACAGCGACCTGCTGGAAAGTAGTTTCAATTCGACGTTAAACAAGACCATTAACGAACATTCAAAGTTAACGGCAGGCATTGCAGTTAAAGGCTCACAATCACAGCAATATAAAACAGTAGACGACTTGTTAGGTGCCGAATATGTATTGGACACCGATAAATACGCAGAACAGGATTTTGGACAAGGAGCTTTACCAGCCCAGAATAACCTGTTAAATCCAGACTTTAAAGCTCGTGAGGGTGATACATTTGGTTACCGCTTCAATATCAATATGAAGTCGGCGAATGCTTGGCTACAAAATGAATACAGCTATTCGAATATCGATTTCTTCTACGGGACACAACTTTCCTATACCAGTTTTGAACGGATTGGTTATATGAAAAATGGACGTTTCCCAAATGATTCTTATGGAAAAGGACAGGAGCATCATTTTGTAGACTATGCATTTAAAGGGGGGATGACCTACAAATTCAATGGACGTCATTTGTTGAATGCGAAAATCAGTTACCAAACCAAGGCTCCTTTGGCCAATGATGCCTACGTCTCACCACGTGTAAGTGACTTCACCTTAGCGGACTTAAAAAGTGCGAAGATCTTCTCAACAGATATTAGCTATATTTTCTCCTTGCCAAAGTTAAATGGACGCTTGTCGGTATTTCAGACTAATTTTACGGATCTAATTAGCCGTCAAAGTTATTACAACGATGCTGCACGTACATTTATCAACCACGGTTTAGAAGATATGGATCAAATTCATAGGGGGGTTGAGTTAGGCTTAACATACAAGATCGATAACAACTGGAGTATTGATCTTGCTGCTACAAAAGCCGAATACTACTATAGTAATAATCCAATGGGGGTCATGAACTCTGAAAATGGATATATCAATGGTATTCCTGCGACTAATGTACGTGAAACAGTATATCTTAATAATTATTATGTTGGCGGAATGCCACAAACAACAGGAACATTTGGCCTCCGCTATTTTGTCGATTATTGGTTCTTTGGTGCCAATGTAAACTATGCAGGCGATATGTACTTAGCCAAAGCACCGCTTCGCCAGTTGATGTCCGACTATTCGACCATCAGTCCGGATGATGCAGAACTTTACGAGGCATACCAAAATTTGACGCATCAAGAGAAATTTAAGAACAGTGCGACTGTAGATCTTTCTATCGGAAAGATTTTATACCTAAAAGATCGTGGTAAATCAATCAATTTCAATTTGGCTGTCAATAACGTATTAAACGACAAAAACATTCGAACAGGCGGTTACGAAAATGCACGCCTGGACATTACCGCACCTAATAAGTTTAATTCGAAATATTATTATATGCAGGGGATCAACTGTTTTTTGAATGTATCCTATAGATTTTAACTTCAATAATCATGAATAAAAAAAATATACAAGCTGTCTATACCACGATGTTATCAGTCATCTGTGTCGGACTTATCCTATTTACCAATGCGTGTAAGCGCGACTATACTGAGCCGCCATTGACTGAACCCATATACAGTGGTCCAGGTGCTAACATCACAATAGGAGCATTAAAAGAAAAATATGCTAACATTGTGGATCCAAAAGTAATTGAAGAAGATTTAATTATTAAAGCATTTGTCACAGGTAACGATATTTCGGGAAATATCTACAAGCAGCTATACATTCAGGACGAAACTGCAGCCATTAATATCGGCGTCGATCAAAACAGCGTTTATTCATCCTTTAGAGCTGGCCAAGAAGTTTACGTTAACCTAAAGGGTTTATCCATGGTCAAATATGGTGGTGAATTGCAAATTGGTTTTAGCGGAACCAATGCGAATCGTATCTCGTGGCTTGTTTTTCAAGAGCATGTACTACGAAATAAGTGGTCTGATGCAGCTAATTTAACGCCGTTGGAAGTCGACCTGTCCAAGTTAGACGCATCAATGGTCAACAAATTGGTCATTATTAAAAATGTACGCTTCAACAACGGCGGCATTAACGCCTTCGCAGGTGGAACCGCTACTGTCAGCGAAGTCGTCAAAGATGCGAATGCCAAAACATTGGATGTTCGCAACAGCAACTTCTCTACCTTTGCTAAAGAGATCCTTCCTAAAGGAAACGGAACACTAGTCGGAATATTAGGTCGTTACAATGGTGGTTGGCAGCTCTTCTTACGTGACAAGACAGATGTTATTGACTTTGATGGTACAGATGCGGGAACAACACCGACTGATCCCGAAACCGGAGGGACACTATTCAGTGAAACATTTGGCAATGGCACTTATCCAAGTGGCAACCGTCCAAAAATTGCAGATTTCACCGATTTCGACATGAAAGCTCCGGTGACCTACACCGAAGAAAGCAATTCCGCCGATATTCGAACAGCGACAGGAATCAGTGCCTCGGTTTGGCTTCCGGCAAACAAAGATATTACACTGAAAATCGCTGGAATACAAACGGCCAACAAAACGGACCTTACATTGAGTTATCAGCTCGTTCCTAATATTTACAATATTGGTGAAGCGACCAACCTTAATGCCATGAAGGTGAAGGTAAACGGAACAACTTATACAATTCCAAGCACACCAGTAGCGATCACCTCAACAGATGACCGTAATAAATATTACACGGTCAGTATTCCTAACATTACACCTGCAGCAACAAGTACCGTCGAATTTATAATGACTGGCGCGGACAATGCATTTGGCTTCCGTTTAGATAATATTAAAATCGTAAGCGCAACTGGCGGAAGCGGTTCAGACAACACGATTATCGTTACTAAATAGATGAAAGATGAACTATAAACACATCAGCTGCATTTTACTTCTCCTTTTATTTGCTGTAAATCCGAGTTTCGCACAAACCAACCGTCGGGTTTACCCCATCGCATTCTACAATTTGGAGAATTTATATGACGCCGTAAAAGATTCTTCCATCAATGACGATGAGTTTACGCCAAAGGGTGCCAACACATGGACAGAAGCCAAATACCAGCAAAAGATTAAAAATATGGCGCGAGCAATTCGCGCTATTGGTTCGCCGAGTTCAAACCTCGGGCCCATAGCTTTAGGCGTAGCCGAAATTGAAAACCGCCGGGTTCTGGAAGATCTTACACGAGATCCCCAACTCCGTGAGCTGGGATTAAAGATCATTCATCATGACTCCCCTGACCGCCGTGGTGTGGATGTTGGATTCCTTTATAATCCAGAATTCTTTACCCCCTATCGCGATCAGGCATATTCCTTTCATTTACCGGAAAATCCCGGGTTCAAGACGCGTGATCAGCTCTTAATATCCGGAACTATTGCTGGCGATACAGTGCATATCATTGTTAACCACTGGCCTTCGCGTTATGGCAATAAATCTTCTGGACTTCGCGAATTCGCCGCAGGTATTACTAAAGGGATATGTGATTCCCTATATCGTGAAAATCCGGAGGCCAAGATTATCATCATGGGCGATTTGAATGATGACCCCAAAGATAAAAGCGTGAAGGATGTCTTGCAGGCCAAGAAAAACCCACAAGATGTACCAACTCAAGGATTGTTTAATACCATGTGGAAGTTTTACGATAAGGGAATTGGATCACTGGGTTATCAGGGGCAATGGAACCTCTTTGATCAGATCATTATTTCCAGGCCACTATTGGATAATAAAAACAAAGGCTTACGTTTCGTCAAAGCAGAAATCTTCAATAGAGACTTTCTGGTTCAACAGGAAGGACGCAACAAAGGTTACCCGCACCGGACATTTTCAGGCGGCGTATTTATCAATGGCTACTCGGATCACTTTCCAACATTGATCTTTCTGGTAAAATAATATAAATGAAATCCGATTAACTCTTCTTAAACGGACTTAAATATAGGAGCTCCTTATATACGAGCTCCTATCTTTTTTTGATATCGCCAGTCTTCAGGAATCTATCATTATACACAAAATATAAACTACCATTTAATCGCACTATTATACCATAGTTAAAACGCAATTTTTTACTAGATTTAAATCATGAAGCTTATCATATTTGATCTAGACGGGACACTACTAGATACATTACAAGACCTTGGAGACAGTTGTAACGCAGTTCTGCAACAGTATGGATATCCAACTCATCCACTCGTAGCCTATAAGAAATTTGTAGGCAATGGGGTGGAGAAACTTATCGAAAGGGCATTACCCGAAGAAGCACGAACCCCACAGACGATGCCGCTCGTACTTGCCGCTTTTAAGAGCTATTACGAGCAAAAACCCATAACACACACAAAACCATATACCGGAATTATACCGCTGCTCCAAGAATTGAAATCCTTAGGTTATCTCATCTCCGTAGCGTCCAATAAGTACCACGAGGCAGTCCTCCCGCTGATGCAGCAATATTTCTCCGATCTTCAATTTGACCTTATTTTGGGACATCGCGCTGGTCATCCAGCTAAACCAGATCCAGCGATTGTCTTAGACAGCCTCCAAACACTGGGCGTCGGCAAACATGAATGCTTTTATGTAGGCGATTCATCTGTGGATATGGATACCGCCAATAATGCCGGGGTAACAGCCATAGGCGTGACATGGGGTTTTCGCGATGAAGATGAATTAAAGGAACATGGTGCCCAATACATTATCCACAGCCCAGAAGAGCTTCTAGGTATTATATAATCGTATAGTATAAAAAGAAAAGCGGCACTCAAATCAATCGTGATCCAGATGCCGCTTTTTTTAAAGCAGGTGACTACATTTTCGCATCCATTAATTGCTCGTTTTGTGTTTTGAGGTTACCCCGCTTTTGGCACACTATCAGCAATCGAAATACTTCTATTCAAAATGCGACAGTATCGGATTATTGATCTGGGCCGAAATTCCATTTGTGAACCGCGTAACGACATTAGAAGAGAATAATGTGCAACAACAACTGAAAGAACTGATTCGACAAAATTTCAATCATCCGTCGATTTATATCTGGGGCATGCACAACGAAGTGTATACACCTACGGCCTACACCGTTGATCTCACCACAAAATTAAATGATCTGGCAAAGTCCGAAGATCCGGACCGATATACCGTTTCTGTCAGCGGTTATAATGTCATCGACCACCCGGTCAACAACAATGCAGACGTGCAAGGCATCAACCATTATTTTGGATGGTACAACGGCGAACTGGAAGATAAATCAGCCAAAGACGACGATGTCGCCTCCTGGGCAAAACGAATCAGTGAAGCATTTAAAGATTACCGAATCATCTTTTCGGAATATGGTGCCGAAGCGATTCCCGAAGATCAGGCCGAAGAAATTGGTAACTTTGGCAATCAATGGAGCAACCCTGCCTTTTTCCCCGAAGAATATGCCACCAAATTCCATGAAGTCCATTGGGGAGTAATCGCTAAAAGTCCGATTTTCTTAGGCTCCTATGTTTGGAATACCTTTGATTTTGCGACGCCGATCACCGCACTCAATGTCAATCCCCGAAATTATAAAGGATTGGTGTCCTTTGACCGTAAATTGAAGAAGGATGGTTTTTATTGGTACAAAGCCAACTGGAGCAAAGAACCTGTATTATATATCACACAACGCCGTATGATGAATAGAGGGAATGAAATCACAGCTGTTACAGTTTATTCCAACAGAGGTGAGCCTACATTGATAGTTAATGGACAGTTTATCAAAGGCGCCAAAATTGGTCAGACCAATGTACATTACATCTTCGAAAACGTGAAGCTAAAAAATACAGTGGAAGCGAAAATACGTCCGAAAGATGGCAAGATATTAACCGACCATATTGAATGGAACTATGATCCAGCGTATAAACAGGGTCCATCGGGACCTACTAAATCAAAAACAGAACACGTCGGTCTATAGTTGACCGACAAAAGCCGGGTGTTTACCGAGATTGTTTCGAGATTGGCCTAATGAGCGTGGTCAGTGCGCTATTTCCGTCCTATCTTTGAGTCATCAAATAAGAAATAAAGATTTAAAAAAATAAACATCATGGCAACTAAAACGACATTCAGCATCAACAGTAAAACAATTACTAAAGTTTTTCAAGATCTTTTTGATTCCTTCAAAAGCTCCCGTTTAAAAGTTTCATCCAAGAATGGACAAGAATACTTAAATATTTCCCTGCTTTTAGCTGTAATCATCGGAATTATTTTCCCTGTAGCTTTTATTGCATTGATTATTCTAAGTTTGATTGCACCTATTGAAATTGCAATTCTTCAAGAAGTAAAAGAAGAGCATGCAAATCAAAAGATGATTGAACTCAAATAAAATACTATACTATCACCTACAAAGATGGGCTATCCAATTTTTGGATAGCCCCTTCTTTTATAAAATTCTCGGCATATATCCATACAGTACAATTTCATCTATTCATCCGCAAATGATCAAAATGATCTCTCTACGCTAGCTTTCAGTCAAAAGATGACATAAGATTTCCAAAAAGTAGCTCCCTGTCTACAAGCTTACAATTGGATTTGGTTTTTTAGTGCTAAATTTGAATTCCAAACTAAACAAAATAGGCTATAGTTAATTTATTGGGGTGAAAGAACAATAACGTGAAAAACAGTAGAAAATTATTTATTATCAGGACAGTTTTAATTGCCTTCCTCATTCTTTCCTTGACTTATATCGGTTCGATATTTACCTATCAATATATTGAATACCAAAAAACCGAATCCCGTCTAAATAAAGCATACAGCTCTAAGAATGAATTGACAAATCTTTTTTATGAACTCTTCTCATCATATAACGACTCCGGAAATGCGTTTCGTTCCTACACCGTGGATTTTAGTGCCAAAAATTTAAAGAACTACAGCAATAGTTTGGATACGCTCAGGTTTTATATTGATTCACTATCGGAATTATCTTCACAAAAAGGACTTATTTTCTCCACAAATACTTCCCTGGAACAAAATATTTCCCTCTCGGATGAGTTCGCACGCATTAAAAAATCTGTTGACAACATGATTTTTCTTGCGAAAGACTCTCTTTCGCTCTTAACCAAAACAAATAAAAACATCCGTCCAGGAAATAATAGAATATTTGCAGATTCAGTTGTCAACAAAATATTGCGCGATACTGCTCTTAATGTCAACATGAAAGATACGATAGTTCGAAAAAAAGAGAAGCTATTCACCCGTATTTTCAAAGCCAAAAATGATACCTTGGTCGCAGATAGGCTGGAGCAAAATTTCAATGTTAACCAAATTAAAGCTATACATAGCCAAATCCAAAATTTGATAGAGCAAAATGAGATTTTCCATCTCCAAGATTTCAGTAAGATTCGCCGTTCATTTATGGAGCTTCAGCAGAAAGAAAGGCAGCTTTTACAATCTAACTACAACTTATTCAACACGATTAGTACTGCATTGCTACGAATTAAAACTCATGAAGATGGAATGTTAAGAGCTGCTGAAATTCGAGATTTCAAGCTTTATCGTGAAAACTCCTCCATTTTTGGAAAGCAGGTTATCGCTTCTATTATTCTCATGATAATTATGGTAACACTCCTCTTGTCATACCACTACAATACACTGGTGTATGAACGGAAACTGACCGCTGCCAGAGACTACGCTTTGAAAACAGCAAAGGAGAAGACGAGTATATTAGCCAATGTAAGTCATGATGTACGCACACCGGTCAATTCTTTAGTGAGCATTATTGACTTACTAAAAAACAACGCCGAAAGCAATAGGATCAATCCTATTTTATTAGATGCCATCACACAAGATATTCATGTGATAAATGATACCGTTGAGGATATTTTAAATCTCGGTAAGCTAGAGTCTGGTACATTAGAAATAAAGGCCGAATATTTTTCACCATCTCAACTACTCTTCAATGTGATTAAAATGCTCCAGTCACAGGCAGATAAAAAAGGACTAAAACTTATTAGCTCCATTGATATCGATCGCGACATCTTAATCAAAAGCGGAACATATCGCGTAAGACAGATTGTTTCCAACCTCCTCAGTAACGCCATTAAATATACGGATAAGGGGACGATAGAAGTGAAAGCCTATATCACCAGAAATCAGGGATCAAAATTACATATTGTAGTTAACGATACAGGAATGGGTATTTCTGCAAAAGATCAAGAGCATATTTTTGAACAGTATTATATGACTGATCAAAAATCCAAAAGTAGTTTTGGATTGGGATTGCATATTTCTAAACTCATGGCTGCACAGCTAAACGGAACGTTAAGTGTTAACAGTCAACAAGGTAAAGGATCAACATTTACATTAGTCGTCCCATTTACCGAAGAAAAGAAAAACAGAAAACCAATCACAAATTTGAGCAAATTATCAAAAGATTTAAGTTTTGTCGTTATTGATGATAATGCAATTAATAATCTATTTGTAAAACAAGCATTGCAACATTTCGAAAATGTAAAGATCTATCAAGATTCAACTGCTGCAATAACTTACCTGAAAGAAAATAAAACGGATATTATTATAACCGATCTCAAAATGCATGGTCCTACGGGCTGGGACATTCTAAATACTGTCAAAGACACCAACCCTATGCGAGGATGGAATAGTAAAGTTATTGCATTAACGTCAGACGAATCACAGGTAACCATGCAGGCTCCAGAAGGCCAGCAACATGAATTTGATGGCATTATGACCAAACCCTTAAACAAAGCTATTCTTGCCGAAATCATTGCGCGCATTTCGTAAATTAAATAATCTTCCCACGTTAATACTTATATCTTCAACGGCATAGAATCAGCCAGCGCTGCCATCAGCCGAAAATGCTCTCCATTCCAATATCTTCCTGTCCCTTACCGACCAAGCTACAATCATTGATAACGATCCGTAGTACAGTGGCCACTAGCCTGACTCCAAAGTAAACAATAGCAGAAAAGTGATGATGAAACGGCTCTGTATATGGACAATAGTTTATGGTGACAGCAATTATAGAAAAACAATATGGCCATGACGAATTATTTCGCCATAAAATCTGTATTCCCAAATTACGATTATAGCCATGTTGTCCCTTGAAGCTAGATTGTCTAGATGGATACTATGCTGATATACCTCACAGAAGAGCGAGTTCCTGTCCATGAAAAATGTTGCTATACCGTTATGGCGATCATGAAACTATATTCCGGAACGAATAAACTATTTACATCTTTTAACCGGATACAGTTATAGAAGATTCATGTAGCAACTACTGGAAATACGAATGATAGCACATAGAAAGTGGACCGTCACTGAGGACAGTGCCGGTTGCGGAGCATGGCCGATGGACCAGCCCCGTCGACGGCCACGGAGGTAGTTAAACGAAAGAAGCCCTTGACTGTTTCCAGCAAGGGCTTCCGTGTAAAAAAAGGCACCGACCTACTCTCCCACCTGTTACGGCAATACCATCGGCTCTGGCGGGCTTGACTGCTCTGT